>ERZ827488.73-NODE-73-length-143642-cov-16.394903_pt1 | contig 143642 bp, 127 predicted proteins | sample MGYA00519771_ERZ827488 | MGnify/ENA primary metagenome ERZ827488 (study PRJEB31778, sample SAMEA3449323) | human gut metagenome | biome: human gut; feature: human-associated habitat; material: faeces | place: United Kingdom | collected 2010/2012 ... | reverse complement strand
AGCGTAATAGTTTTTGCTACTACGCTTTTAAGTCTAACTTTTTGGGGTCACTACAAAGACGGAAGGAGTGATTGGAATTGTAAATTTATTTACAATTCCACAATATAAGATACTATTTAATAGTACTACAAACCTAAATTTGTTGAATTGTTTTTAGATTAGCACAATAAGAATTGGCAAACCCAAATTTATCGAATTAACCTTTACGGACAAGTAAAATTTTAAAAACAAAAGTAAAAAGCCAACCCTATTGGGTTGGCCCTTAATTGGAGGCGTCACCCAGATTTGAACTGGGGAATCAGAGTTTTGCAGACTCGTGCCTTACCACTTGGCTATGACGCCATATTGACTTTTAATACAAAAAGCACCAAAGGTTTGAGGTTTAGTGCTTTTTAGTGGAGCGGATGACGGGGCTCGAACCCGCTACCTCCACCTTGGCAAGGTGGCGCTCTACCAGATGAGCTACATCCGCATTTATGGTGCCTCCGGGCGGAATCGAACCACCGACACGGGGATTTTCAGTCCCCTGCTCTACCGACTGAGCTACAGAGGCAAATTTTGGCGACCCGGATCGGGTTCGAACCGACGACCTCTAGCGTGACAGGCTAGCGTTCTAACCAACTGAACTACCGGGCCAAAAAAAGTGGTGGGAACAACAGGGCTCGAACCTGTGACCCCCTGCTTGTAAGGCAGATGCTCTCCCAGCTGAGCTATGCTCCCACATTGTCGCCGTGTTTCGTGTTGTTCATCAGCGACAAGCATTATATTACAGTATTTCTTTCTATTTGTCAACACTTTTTTTAATTTTTTTTAAAAAAATTTTTAAGGGTGTTATTTAGTGTCGATTATCTTCTGTAATTCTTCCTTTGTAAATACATACTTTTTGTTGCAGAAATGGCATTCTGCCTGAAGTTTTCCTTGGTTCTTAACTATATCTTCAAGTTCTTCCTTAGACATACCGGTAACAATGTTCTCGATTTTCTGTCTATTACAATTGCAGTAATAGCCTACTTCATATTCATCAAGAACATCAACTTCATAACCCTTTAGGAATTTTTCTGCCATCTGAACAGGAGTTAACCCATCAGCCAACATTTGGGTAACACTAGGAACTGACTTTAGATTTTCTTCTATTCTGTCAATATCACTTTCAAAAGCACCGGGTAACATCTGTAGCAGTACACCACCGGAAGCAAGAACCATACCTTTTTTATCAATTAATACACCTAAGGCACATACTGTTGGAATCTGTTCACTTGTTGCATAGTAACTTGCAATATCCTCAGCAATTTCACCACTAAGTAAAGGCACTCTGCCAATATAAGGTTCACCTGCACCCTCATCACGCATAACATTAAGTGTACCGTGACCTACTGCTTTACCAACATTAATATGACCGTTCTCATAATATTCGGTAGGACAATTAGGGTTAGAAACATAACCTTTAACATGGCCTTTAGCATTTGCTACTGCTGTAACTAGTCCAAGTTCACCGTCACCTGCTATCTGTAAATTTAAAGTAGCCTTAGGGTTCTTTAGCATTGCACCCATAATTGAAGTGGCAGAAAGCAATCTGCCCAGTGCTGCTGTAGCTACAGGTGAAGTGTTATGTATTTTTTGTGCAGTAAAAACTGTTTCTGTTGAGTCAATGGCAGCAGCCATAACTGCTCCATCATGGGTAATACATCTTGTAATCTTATCCATAATCAAACTTTCCTTGCTATTATAATAATTCTTTCTTCGTTATCTTTCGGTGGTTCTGTAGTTAAATCTCCAAAGACACCATCAACAACAAAGTTGTATTTGTTTAAAACCTTTTCCACAAATTCAAGAGAATAGGCTCTCTCACTAAAACTTTCGCTATATCTTTCGTACAAATCTTCTTCCTTAATAAAGAAATCAAGGTCAATATCCACAATGTCATTTTCTTGCAAGGTATTTTGCCATGCCAAGAAAACTTCATCTGTTTCAAAGACAAAGGAATTGTTAGCCAGAACCTTTCTATGCTTATAAAGGGTATTTAGGTCAAACAAAAAGTAACCACCCTTATTCATAAACAGAGAAACTCTCTCTATAGCCTTAGTGAAAACCTTTTCATCAACAATATGATTTAGACTGTCTAAGGTACAAATACAAGTATCAATTGTACCATACAAGTCAAGGGACTCCATTCTCTGACACAAATAAAGAATGTTAAGACCTTTTTCCATAGTCTTTTGCTGAGCAACGGTAAGCATATCATAGCTACCGTCAACACCATAAACATCAATGCCCTTTTCTTTAAGCAGCATAGTCATTGTACCTGTGCCACAAGCTAAGTCAAGAGTCAGTCCTAAATCGTGATTAAAATTCTTTTCAAGAACATTAACAATATAATCTGCTCGTTTTTCGTACTCAACATTATCTGTTAAGCTATCGTAAAAATCAGCAAACATTTCGTAAGATGGCATTTTATTTGTCCTCAGCTTTATCTTCTTTTTTATCAAAAATTCTGCCGAAAACCATTTCATAACCGTCACTACCATAAATTAAGCTACGGTTAACTCTGCTGATTGTGGCAGTTGATGCACCGGTCTTTAATACAATATCACTATAAACCTTTTTGTCAGTTAACATCTTGGCTACAACAATTCTCTGTGACATTGCCTTTAGCTCAGGAACTGTACATAAATCCTCAAAAAAGTTGTAACATTCCTCTTCATTCTTTAGGCTTAAAATAGCCTTAAAAAGCAAATCAGTTGCTTCATCTTTTATTTTATTGTTCATAAGTAATAACCTCCGTTACTTTCACACACTAAAATTTTAACATACTAAATTTTGAAAGTAAAGGAGGTTTTATATTTTTACATATCTTTTTTTATTTGATTTAAAGCACCTTTCTCAATTCGTGATACTTGGGCTTGGCTAATGCCGATTTCTTTGGCTACTTCCATTTGGGTTTTGCCCTTAAAAAATCTCAGTGAAAGTATCTTTTTCTCCCTATCGCTAAGGTTCTTTAATGATTCTTTAAAAGAAATTTCTTCCAGCCAATTACTGTCGGAATTGTTGTTGCTTAGCATATCCATAACATAGATTGTATCATCACCGTCTGAGAACACCGGTTCATACAGTGAAACAGGCTCTACAATTGCTTCTAAGGCAAGAACTACAGTTTCCTTAGGTACATTCATCTCTTTTGCTATTTCTTCCACAGTAGGTTCTCTGTTGTTCTTATTTATTAGCTTTTCTTTTATCTGCATAGCATGGTAGGCAGTATCTCTCATTGAGCGACTAACCCTTAAAGCATTGTTGTCCCTTAGAAATCTTCTGACTTCACCTATAATCATAGGTACACCGTATGTTGAAAAACGAACATCAAGACTTGTATCAAAGTTATCAATTGCCTTTATCAGACCGATTACACCTACTTGAAAAAGGTCATCAAGGTTTTCTCCACGATTGGTAAACCTTTGAATTACCGAAAGTACCAGTCGTAGGTTGCCTTTAATCATTTTATCCCTAGCAACTTTTCTTTCTTTTTCATTTCCCTCCCTCATAATTTTCAGAAGTTCTTTCTTTTCTTTTTCTTTTAGCACCTTTAATTTGCCGGTATTTACACCACAAATCTCAACCTTGTTATACTGCAAAAAAATCCCCCCTGACAATCTTTAATAAAAGTATTGCCCGGAGGGATTATTTTCATTCATTAATTTGTATTCTTAACTTTTGTAACCTTGCTACCTGAACCAAAGTCTACTGACCAAGTACCACTTGACTTAACTACTATAAAGTAGCTTTTGTTCTTATTTAATGTTGCACTTACTGTACCTTCGTAATCATCAATTTCATCACAAAGAACACCTATCTGCTTACCTGTTTCATCAAATAGAAATACAGTAAAGTCATCATCGCCTTTGTTCTTTAGCTTAACGGTTTGCTTATTATCTGTACCTGTAAACATTTTTGATACACATTCACCACTACCTGTAATGTTGTCTGTACCGTCATATGTTATAGCTTTAATCTTAATAGTCCATTTACCTGTAGCAGCGACCTTGATTGTTGCATCTTCTACACCGTCACTTTTACCTTTAGCATAAAGGTTAGTACCTGTATATTTACCGGTAGTATCAACATATGTATATACTCTGCCATCACCATCAGAACCTATTACAGTAAATGTACCTTTGCCTTCATGGGTCATTGTAATTGCATAAACACCTTTTGTAACAGTAACATTAGATAAAGTTTTGTTGCCGTTACCTGAGAACTTCAAATCTTCTTGAGTTACAATTACCTTGCAGTAGTCATACTTATTATTCTTAGTAGTAGCATAGATTTTGCAAGAACCTACCTTTTTACCGGTTACTTTACCTTTGCTGTCAACTGTAGCAATAGACTCATTTGATGATTCCCACATTACATCTTTATATGCAGTATTGTTAGGTTTAACTGTTGCAGAAAGCTGAATACTTTTGTTAGTACCCACATTTACAGAATGTTTATTAATAACAACACCTGTAGGCTTAACCTTTACAATAACCTTACATTTAGCTTTTAGTCCGTTTGAGCTTGTTGCAGTAACTGTACATTCACCTGCATCTTTGCCTGTAACCTTGCCGTTTTCAACTGTAGCTACTTTTGTATTGCTACTTTCCCATTCAATAGAATTGTTAGTAACATTCTTAGGTGTAATAGTATAAACAAGATTTTCTGTTGCACCTAACATTAATGTAAACTTAGATTTATTCAGTGTTAGCTTTGAAGCCAAAACATTATCAACAGTAACCTTACATTCGTCACTTACACCGTTACTTGTAAAGGCTTTTACTGTTGCTTTGCCCTCACCTACTGCTGTAAGTACACCTGACTTTACCGTTACAACAGAAGAGTCTGAGGTATCCCAATACACCATAGGCTCTGCTGCATTTTTAGGTGTAACAGTTGCAGAAAGCTCAAATTTATCTTTTAGTTGTAGTTTTACACTTTTATCTGACAATGTAATATCCTCAACATCAACCTTGCCACAACCACCAAGTATAGTTGTGAAAACAATAGCCAATGCTAGGACTAATGACATTGATATTATTCTTTTCATTTTATCACTCCTAGGGTAATTCTACCCCAAATGAACTTCTTTTTCAAGTAAATATACTGATTGTTCAGTAATAGTTAATAAACTTAGTTCTTCTCTTCTAACTTTTGAACCTTAGAAAGCTGACTTTGGATTTTCCTTGTACGAACACCAACCAGCTTATCAAGTTCCGTATTAGCTTGATTTAGTTTTGTTTGAGTTTTCTCCAGTACATCTGCAAAAGCATCAAACTCTCTCTTAACATCATTTAGAATTTGCCATACCTCTGCACTACGCTTTTGTACTGCTAAGGTTTTAAAACCAAGTTGCAAAGAATTTAGCAATGCACCCATTGTTGATGGACCTGCTACATTTACCTTATATTCTCTCTGCAAAACTTCCACCATACCACGGTTTACAACTTCGGCATACAGTCCCTCAAATGGTAGGAACATAATTGCAAATTCTGTTGTATTTGGTGGTGAAATATATTTATCGTGAATATCTTTAGCCTCACTTTTGATGGTTCTCAGAAGATTTTTTGAACAAACTTCAATTTCTTCTTTATTGCCACTACTCATTGCATCAACCAGCTTTGCATATGTATCTCCCGGGAATTTACTGTCAATAGGAAGATATACAAAATTGTCATCATCAGCAGGTAGCTTAATTGCAAATTCTACCACATTTCTGCTACCTTTCTTTGTGGCAACATTTTCTTCATACTGTTCAGGTGAAAGAATTTCCTTTAAAATTGCAGAAAGCTGAATTTCTCCAAGGATTCCTCTTGTCTTTACATTAGAAAGAACTTTCTTTAAATCCCCTACACCTACTGCAAGGTTTTGCATTTCTCCCAAACCCTTATAAACCTGTTGAAGTTGTTTGCTTACAGTTTCAAAGGACTTATTCAGTTTATTCTCTAAAGTATTTTGCAATTTTTCATCAACGGTAGTTCTGATATTTTCAAGTTGCTTATTGTTGTCCTCTTGCATATAGGTTAACTTTTTCTCAACAGTAGAACGGATATTCTCTAGTTTCTGTTCATTTTCCATTGAAAAGGTCTTTAACCTATTTTCCATTTGTTGTAGCTGAAATTTCTGATTTTCAGCCATATTCACCTGATTTTGATTTATCATATCAGACATTAATTTTACACTATTAACAGTATCTTGATTTAGCTTTTTGGATGCATCATATATTGCATCATCAATATTATTATTTTTATTCTTTGAAAGAACTATAACTAACACCACAGCCATTGCAACAATAGCTATTGAAAGTATAATCAAAAGCACAGTTTCCACGATAATCCTCATTTCTAATATATATAAAGAAATATTAACACAGAAACAAGGAAAATTCAACCGAAACTAAAAGGTGGATATTACTGTTTTATCACAATTTTCAGGACTGTATAAGAAAGTATCAATATGGTTACCCTGATACATATATTCAGGTTCTTTTGGATTATATTCATATTTAAAGGTATCAATAATAATCAGCTTGATTTTCATTCTTTCAGGGATAATGCTCTTGATAAATACCGATGCTTGTTCTCCTACCTTAACACCCTCTTTGCTTTCGGCTAAGCCTGCAAGGTTAGGACAAAGTTCCACAAATGCACCGTAGGACTCAACACTTCTCACAATTCCGGCTACTGTTTCTCCCGGTGTAAATTTACTTGCATTTTCTTCCCAAGTGCCTAAAAGTTCCTTATGAGAAAGGCTGATTCTGCCACCGTCAATTGACTTAACAATTGCCTTAATATTCATCCCTACAGAAAATCTTTCCCTAGGGTGTTCTATTCTAGAAACTGAAATTGAGTCAATAGGAATCAGTGCTACAATGCCACAACCTATATCTGCAAATGCACCGAAATTTTCCAGGTGGGTAATTTTTGCATCAATAATATCACCGGTTTTCAGTTTACTAATATAATTATTTTGGCATCTTATTTGTGCTTCTTCTCTTGAAAGTACTGCAATATTGTTGCCTTTAGAGTCCTTTGTAAAGCCTTTTACCACAAAGCAAACAGGTCTGTTGACCCTGGAAATAACTGCAATATCTCTTACCTTTCCTTCTCTTATACCGATAGCACCCTCCTCTCTCCTAATAATTCCTTTCATAAACCCTAGGTCAACAATTAGGTTGTGGCTTTGGTCACATACAGTTGCCCTAGCCTCAAGGATTTTTCCGTCACGCATAGCATCATTTAGGGACTTTAGACTTGAAAGTTGCTCTAAATTTTCGTATGTATCAATTCTGCGTCCTTCAGGTAAATAATCTGTCATTTTATTTCCTCCGATTGTTTTGTTACACATAATTACTATGAAATAAAGTTTGGATATATGACCTTTGGATTTTTGATTTTTTCAATTTTGTATTTTAATTTTGATTTTTTAATTTTGATTTTGGGTTAAGGTAAGCTTGTTATGCAAATTGGAGTTTGTGAGGATGATTAAATATGAAAGTGTAAACTATGTCCTTGTATAAACTGTAAACTATGTGATTGTACAATTCAAAATACAACAATATTTTGTAGCATAAACAGTACCGATTTTTATATCATATTATGGCTTACAGGTGTAGGGGCGAACATCGTTCGCCCGTAATGAAAGTGTGATACCTATGGGATTTTTGTCCTATTTACAGACTATAAATTTATAATATCTACAAAGGACAAAATACAAATAGAAAGGTTAATTTTCAAACGGGACATCAATGATGTCCCCTACACCTGTGAGTCATAGTTATATATGATTTAAAATGCATAATCTCACTATAAATTTTTCTTTATAGCCAATTAAATTTAAAACAAACTTACCTTTACCCACAGACAAAATTGAAAAACCCAAGTTTAACTTTTGATATGAGCAAATATGGTCATAGAAAATTAAAAACAGAATATGAAAAACAACTACAAAACTATTATGCTTGATACTCCTTAAAACACAACAAGAGCCCATAAGTTCTATGAAAAAGCAGGTCTTAAGAAGGTAACAGAAGATGAATTACCGATAAAATTCAGCCATCCTTATAAGGATTGTGACTTCTTTATTTTGAATTTATAATTTAATACAGATATGAAAAGCCCCGATTAGATATACTAATCGGGGTTTGCTTATACCTTAACTATTAAGTTTATTTATCATCCTTAGGTGATGACTTAGTAGCATTTGTAAATTGTTCTTGTAGTGAAGTGATGGCTGTCTTATAAACATAAGAAATTTGTTCACCATTTACAACACCAACATACTTAGAGTTGTTCACCTTGTATAGTTCAAGTGTATCAGCACTTCTGCCTGAGTCGGATGTATATGTAAACTTAACTGTCATTTCAGGCTTACCGGTAATCTTTTCATGAGAGAAATCTTCTCTTGTAAAGGTCGCACCATGCATATAGTCAAATGCAGTTTGGAAATAACCAAAGCTGATTCGCTTACCGTTATACTTAACTGTTGTGTCAGTTGTTGTTTGGTTATCTGAAGTAGTAGAAGTCTTTGTTTCTAGGTCAAATGTATAGTTGTTTTTACCGAAAGAAACTTCTGTCTTAGATAGGCTTGTGATTTTGTTATCTACAAAGTAGTCACTTCTCATTTTGTCTAGGCTTGATGTTGTCCATCTAACTGAGTCTGCAAGAATCTTGTAAATAACATCTCCACCCTTAACCATTAGGTAGCAGTACTTTTTGCTATCAGGCTTACTGGCCTGTAGTTCAACAACTGTGTCCTTATATGTAGCAGTTAATTCAGCATAAGGTGTTGCTAAACCGAACTTCTGCAAATCAGCACTTGTTGGGTTTAGGCATACAACTGCTTTAGCTGCAACACCACGGATACCTGCTTCAATTTCACTACAAGTAGTATCGTTACCATAGTACTTAGCAGGTTGTGTGATAATGTAGTTTGTTGTAGCAGTATCATCTGTGCTATCTTCAAATTCAATATCTTCTTTGTAGCGTGTACCACTTAGGTGTACTGTCTGAGGAGTAGCTGTATCACCCTCACTTGCTGCCTTAGTAACATTTAAATCAATAAGGTCATATACACTGTATAGGAATGAGTCAACTGACTCTTCATCAACTAGGTAAATTGATTTACCTGTACCGAATTTTACATAGTAGCCTGTGCCATTAGGTGCTTTGTCACCAACATAGAACTTAGAATTTGTCTTGTCTGTGTAGCCAACAGTAACAGTAGCCTTTGGCTTATCAAAACCAAAGTCACTGTCTTCATCACCACTTACGGAAACAATCTTAGTAAATGACATTGCTGCTGCATCTGATGCAACTGAATCAGGCTTACCCTCAGCAATTGACTTATCCTCATAGCCTACCAATGTGTATTCTGTAGCCTGAGTTTCTGTCTTAGTTTTACCGTTTTTATCTTTAGTTTCCTTTACAGGAGTGTAACTCTTGATTTGGAAACTACCGTTATCATTTTCAACTTTAATAGTTTTGATTTTTCTAGGAATATAGTTAATAAGTTCACCGATACCGTTTTCTTTAACTTCACCCTTATCATCAAGAGCAGGTTCTGCCTGATGCATTTTGTTCTTGTCAACAGTATCGGAAATCTTTGCTTCCTTAGTTACTTCTTGTGTATCTTTGTTATCTTCACTACCCGGTAGGTTAAGTACCACTACTAATGCAACACCAATAATAACAACAACTGCTGCCACAATAATAATCTTAAGTAGTTTTTTGTTATCTTTCTTTTTAGTAGCCATTATTTCTTTCTCCTAACTGCCCAAATTACAATACCTAGGATTAATACACCAAGTGGGATGATGCCAACAAATAGGATTGATGGGAATAGGGCATCACTTGCAGCTTCCAGACCTAATGAAGTATCACTGGCTGTAGCACTGTTAATTGTAATAGTTTCACTGTCGTTTTCTGTTAGTACATTAAACATATTTGTAAAGTATGTACTGTTATTAAACTGAGTATAGCCTGTTAAGAAATCGGAAGAAACTGCATAGTAAGAACCGATTACAACAACATTCTTGTTTACACCGTCAGATACTTCGGATTGGTTGATAACTGCACCGTTAAGTGCTTTACCTGTACCATCCTTTACATCATCAGTTGACTTAGCATCAGATGGTAATAAGTCAGCCTTAGTTGAACTCTTTAGAAGTACCTTTGCTGAACTACCCTTTGTTAAGGTAATATTCCATGTGTCACCCATAGCAACTCTTGTGTTGCTATCAATACCGTCTGTAAATGTAGACTCATCATAGTCATATGTTGAAAGTCTGTGGTCACTTGGAGCGATAGAAGTAATGTAGTTGTTGTCCTGTTCATAAATCCAGTTGTTTTCAACCTTAATACCTTGTTCTTCTAGGAATGAATCCATATTTGGTGTACCGTTTTCAATAGCCATTGGAGCAGGTACATAAACGAATGTTTTGTTAGACTTCTTAGCAGTATCTAAGAAACTTGTAACTTTCTTAAGTGCCTGTTCTGAAATATCGGATGTTGGAGCAACAAACAGAAGAACATCACAGTCACTAGGAACTTTACTGTTAGAGTCTAGGTCAACAGTTGTAGTTTCATATGCTTGATTTTCAAGTAATTTCTTTAGTGCTGAATATGCAGTAGAACCACTTGAACTTGTCTTTTCTGAACCAACACCTGATGAAGTAATGAAACAAGCCTTTGCAGCATTTTTCTTAGTTAAACCAAGAATAGCAGTACAAACCTGTTGTTCAACTTTACTTGACTTAATTTTTGAATAGCCTGTTGAAGAGTCATTTTCTGTTTCAAATAGGTCTTCCATTGTCAGACCTTTGTATCTGTCATTACCGGCATCAATAACACAAATTGTGCTTGAACCTGATGTTGTAAGATTTAGGTTGCTATATTTCTTAGCGAATGATGGGTTTGATGAAGTATCTTCATACTTAAATGTAATATGCTTGTTTAGAGATGCAATTTCTTTAAAGAACTGATTTGCTTGTGAGAAATATGCAACACCAAAACTTGAGTCATATGAAGTGAAAGTATCTTCATCAGTTAATAGATAAATGTCAATATCTTGATTTACATTTTTACAAAGTTTCTTTGTATCATCCTGTAGCTGATACATATTTGAATTTGTAATATCTACTGAAAGGGAAGGGAACTTATTTTCCAATACAGATGCAATAATATTTACTGCAACTACACAAGCTAAGAAAACTGCAATAATTGCAATGCTTAACCAGCCCTTTGAGAACTTTCTTGAATGTAAAATCTTTTTGATTTTAGATTGTTTTTTTACTTCAACATCAGAAGTTTCTTCTTTTCCGGTAACTTCATCTGTAGAAGTTTCATCTGCTTTAATATCTTTTTCGATTTCTGTAGCTAGGAAATCTTCTTTCTTATTTTTCTTTAACAATGTAATACCTCCTTAGCTCCAGCGTCTTTTTTCAAGTACTCTAAGTGTTAAGAAATTGAATAGTGCAATAATTGATAGGAAGAATACAGTATCTGCAACACTTAAAATACCCTTAGTAAAGTTTGAGTAATGGTCAACGAATGAAATACTGGAAATAGCAGTTGAAATCCAAGTTACAGAGATTAGCTGAGAAATGCTATCTATAAAGAAGATTACAAGACCAAAACACATACTTACAATAGCAGAAATAATCATACTTTCTGTTAATGAAGAAATGAAAATATCAATAGAAATCATTGCAGCACCTAGGATAATTGAGCCAAGTAGATTACCTAAGAATACTGACCAGTCAGGTGCACTGTAGAAAGTAAGTGTTAGTGCAAATAAAACATAAATGCCAACACAACAGATAAACATAATCAGTGAACCGAAGAACTTACCGGCAACAATTTCTCCAAGTCCTAATGGAGAAGTTAAAAGTGCCTGGTCGGTTTTCTGTTTCTTTTCTTCTGAAAAAGTTTTCATTGTAATAATCGGAATTACAAGAACTGTAATCATAAACATATTTGAGAATAAACTTGCCATATCTTTGCTATTTCCTACTATGCAATAGAAGTAGAAGAATAACCCTGCAAAGAAATAATAAACTGCCATTACAACATATCCTATTGCAGAGGTAAAATATGAACTTAATTCTTTCTTTAAAATAGCTGTCATTACTTTTTACCTCCCTTTGATACAGTTTTTGATGTTAACTTTAGGTATGCTTCTTCAAGACTCATACCACCCTCATTCATAGTAAGGATAACTGACTTGTTGTTAACCATAGCATTGAAAACACCTTTTCTAATGTCAATACCACTTTCATGTTCAATGTTGTATACATTTGTGTTTTCTGCACTTTGTCTTTCAACAGTAATTTTCTGTACACCATGAACATTCTTTAAAGCAGTTGTAACGGAAGTTACTGTGCCTTCAGCTTCAAGAGTAAGTGTTGACTTACCGGTAATAGCCTGTGAAAGTTCTGATGTCTTAGTATCAGCAACAACCTGTCCCTGATTGATAACAACGATTCTGTCACAGATTGCTGAAACTTCTGAAAGAATATGTGAAGAAAAGATAACTGTGTGTTTCTTTCCTAAGCCTCTGATTAAACTTCTGAATTCTCTAATCTGTGAAGGGTCAAGACCAACAGTAGGTTCATCAAGAATAAGTACAGGTGGGTTGCCAAGTAATGCTTGAGCAAGACCTACTCTCTGACGATAACCTTTTGATAGGTTACGGATAATTCTTGACTGATGGTCAGTTAACTTAGTAACTGCAAGAACTTCATCAATGTGAGCCTTCTTAGGAAGTTTTACTTTCTTAATAGAGAACATAAACTCCAAATATTTTCTAACTGTCATATCCATATAAAGTGGTGGCAGTTCCGGAAGATAACCAATCTGGGACTTTGCACCCTTTGGATCTTTCAAAATTTCTGAATCATTTATGGTTACTGTGCCACTTGTAGAAGAAATGTACCCTGTGATAATATTCATAGTTGTACTTTTACCGGCACCGTTTGGACCAAGAAAGCCTAGTATCTCACCATCATTAACAGTAAAACTAATGTCGTTTACTGCCTTGATGTCGCCATACTGCTTTACAAGGTTTTTGATTTCAACCATATTTTCAACTCCTTTTTCCTTTTAGTAAACTAGATTAATTTCCATAATAATTCTAACAGATTATTAGTTTTTTTCAACAAATCAACTCCAAATGTCACTTTTTATTCATAAAGTTTCAATTACCTGTCACAATATAAAAAATTCTCTTGTGAAATATAACAAAACCTTTTGAAAGATTTTATTGAATGTGACAATGAATTTATTTTAAACTAACTTATATAGTGTTTATTTATTATTTCAATCCGTATTATTATACCATTAAGTCAAGCTTTCTTCAAGAAGGGTAGTATAAATAATAGAAAAACAGAGATACTTAATATAAATAAGGTATGGGCAACATTGTTTGCCTGTTTAATAGTATAAAGAAAAGAGTGATAGTATGGATTACCTAAAAGCATTTGTAGTTGGTGGACTTATTTGTGTTGTTGGTCAAATATTAATTGACAAAACAAAATTAACACCGGCTAGAATTTTAACTTCCTTTGTTGTAATCGGTGTACTTCTTGGTGCAGTAGGACTATACAAGCCTTTAGTTGACTTTGCCGGTAGTGGTGCTACAGTACCTTTGTCCGGTTTTGGGTACAATTTATACAAAGGTGTTAAGGAAGCAATTAGTGAAGATGGGTGGCTTGGAATATTCACAGGTGGTGCTACTGCATCTGCCGGAGGAATAGCCGGTGCTATATTTTTCGGTTTTTTGGCAGGATTACTGGGAAAACCACAGGAAAAATCCTAGGAAAATATAGATAAACACTTGATTTTTCCTATATTATATGCTATTATTTAATAGTTAAATATCCTAATGGTAAAGGAGTGGTCAGGACGACCGCTCCTTTGTTATTATAAAGAGGTGATAAAATGGCAAACAAAAAAGGTAACAATACTGCCGGAATGGTATGGGAAATTGCAGAACCTATTGCAAAGGATTTAGGGCTACAACTTTGGGATGTTCGCTATGTTAAAGAAGGTGCACAGTGGTATCTTAGAGTAATCATTGACAAAGAAGATGGTGTAGGCATTGACGATTGTGAGAAAATGTCCAGAGCCTTAGACGCTCCTCTTGATGAAAAAGAGATTGGTCAGAACCAGTACATTCTGGAGGTTAGTTCTCCCGGTATTGAGAGAGAGCTTGTTCGTGAGGAACATTTTGACCAATTTATCGGTGCTGATGTAATGGTTAAGATGATTAGACCTATTGAGGGTATCGGTAAGGAATTTAAGGGTAAGCTTAAATCTGCCGATAAACAGACTGTTACAATTACAGACCACAGTGATGAAAACGAAATTACTATTAATAAGAAAGATACAGTTTATATTAAACTGGATGACTTTGATTTTTAAAAGAAAGGATTTGATTTTGGAATGAATAATAAGGCATTATTTGAGGCATTAAGATCTCTAGAACAAGAAAAAGGCATTTCTATGGATGCTATGATTACACAAATTTCTAAAGCTATTGTTATTGCTTGTAAGAATAACTACGGTGGCAATGATGATGTTGAAATCTCTATGGTACCTGAAAAGAATAGCTTTGATGTTAAGCTAAACAAAGAAGTAGTTGAAGAGGTATTTGACCCTGACTATGAAATTTCTCTTGAAGATGCTCAGAAAATTAAGAAGTCAGCTACTATCGGTGACAAGGTGGCAATTTCACTTGACCCTAAGAACCTAGGTAGAATTGCAGTACAGACTGCTCGTTCAGTTATCCGTCAGGGTATTCGTGATGGTGAAAAGGGTCAGATGCTTGCTGAATTCCAGTCAAAGCAACAGGAAATTGTTACTGCTAAGGTTGAGAGAATTGACCCTGTTTCCGGTGGTATTACAATCAGAATCGGTAAAGCAGAAGCAGTTCTACCTAAGTCAGAACAGATTGGTGACGAAACATTCAAGGAAGGTGACCTAATTAAGGTTTATATCGTTGATGTTAGAACAACAGACAGAGGTCCTAGAGCATTTATCTCAAGAACTCACCCTGACTTTGTTAAGAGATTATTTGAAACAGAAGTTCCTGAAATTTTTGATGGTGTTGTAGAAATTAAGTCAGTTTCAAGAGAAGCAGGTTCCAGAACAAAGATGGCAGTTTATAGCAATGACAAGACTATTGATGCAGTTGGTTCTTGTATCGGTGCTAAAGGTGCCAGAGTTAACACTATTGTTGAAGAACTTGGTGGAGAAAAGATTGATATTGTAGAATGGTCAGAAGACCCTGCAAAGTTTATTGCAGCTTCCCTATCTCCTGCAACTGTTATTAAGGTTGTTATTGAAGACCTTGAAGGTAAATCTTGCAGAGTTACTGTTCCTGACAATCAGCTTTCACTTGCTATCGGTAACAAGGGTCAGAACGCAAGACTTGCAGCTAAACTAACAGGCTGGAAGATTGATATTCGTCCTGAAAGTGGTTTCTTCGGTGAAGATGAAGTTCTAATTGATAACACAGAAGACACTACACCTGAAGAAGTAGAAAAAACTTCAACAGAAGAACAGGCTGTTGAAGAACCGGTTGCTAAAGAGTCAAAAGAATAAGTACCGACTGTTGAAATGAATGTTGACAGTTTTATTGATAACATTTTACGCACAGATAACGAGGAATAATTTATTCTTGTAATATAATGAAAGGAGGAATTACTGTGAAAACAAAGAAAGTTCCAATGAGAAAATGTTCCGGTTGTGGAAATATGTTTCCAAAGAAAGAACTGGTTAGGGTTGTAAAAGCCCCTGACAAAAAAGACAGTGACGGTAATATAATAGAAAAGGGTGAAGTTTCTCTTGACCTTACTTCTAAGAAATCCGGAAGAGGTGCTTATGTCTGCAAAAATGTTCAGTGCCTACAAAAAGCCAGAAAGACTAAGAGGATTGACCGTTCATTAAATACAGTCATTCCTTCAGAAATTTATGACCAGATGGAAAAGGAAATTGCCGATGAATGACAGATTACTTTCTATCTTGGGCTTATGCAGACGAGCAGGTAAAATTGTAATTGGTACAGACCCGGTTATTGAGTCTGTTACAACCGGAAAATCCTTTATTGTCCTTATGACAAAGGATTTTTCAGCCAACAGTAAGAAAAACATCCTGAAAGCCTCTAACAACAGTTCAGTTAAAACTTTCGTTATTAACAGAACTAAGGATGAGTTAGGTATGGCAATTGGCAAGTATTGTGCTGTTGTCAGCATAACAGACAGAGGTTTTTCTGATAAAATTCAAGAGTTAATCTTGAAAGAGCAAGAACAGGAGGAATGAAACTATGATGATTAAATATAAGGTTAATGAGGTTGCTAAGGACCTTGGCGTTAACAGTAAGAAAGTTATCGAAGTGCTTGATAAATATTGTGGCGTACAGAAGAAAACTACAACTACTCTGGAAGAAAATGAGCTAAATGTTGTTTTCGATTACTTTACTCAGGACAAAAATCTTGATAACTTAGATGCTTACTATGCAAAGAGAAACGCAGGTATTGAAGAAGTAGAAAAGAAGAAAGACGAAGAAAAGAAAAAGAGAAAAGAAGAACATAAACGCCAAAAAGCAGAACAAGCTAAAAAACAGGGCAAAGCTCCTGCACAACAAGAGAAAGAACATCAGGCTCCCAGAAGAAAAGAAAGCCGTGTTATTGATACATCAGCAGTTGTTGTTAATGTTGATAAGTACAACGAAAAGTACGACAATATGGCTGACTCTAAGATGAACAGAAGTGACAGAAACAAAAGTCAGGTTAAAAAGCAGAAGATTAACCAGCGTTCACAGCAGAGAAAGAAAAGACAAGGTAAGAGAGAAACAGAACAGGAAAGACTAAAGAGAATTGCAGCAGAAAGAAAGGCAAAACCTATTACTGTTCAGATTCCTGAGGAAATTGTTGTTCAGGAACTTGCTTCTCGTCTAAAGGCTACTGTTGCCGAAGTTGTAAAGAAAGCATTCTTAATGGGTACAATGGTTACTGCTACAGATACTATTGACTTTGATACTGCTTCTCTAATTGCTATGGAATTCCATGCAAAGGTAGAGAAAGAAGTTGTTGTTACAATCGAAGAACAGATTATTGATGATACAGAAGATGATGATGCAAATCTAGTACCAAGAGCTCCGGTTGTTGTTGTTATGGGTCATGTTGACCATGGTAAAACATCTATCCTTGATGTTATCCGTCATGCAAATGTTACATCCTCTGAGGCCGGTGGTATTACTCAGCATATCGGTGCTTACAGAGTTCAGGTTAACGGCAAGGATATTACATTCCTAGATACTCCGGGTCATGAAGCATTTACAACAATGCGTGCAAGAGGTGCAATGGCTACAGATATTGCTATTCTTGTTGTTGCTGCTGATGATGGTATTATGCCACAGACAGTAGAAGCTATTAACCATGCTAAGGCTGCCGGTGTTTCTGTTGTTGTTGCTATTAACAAGATGGATAAACCGGGTGCTAACCCAGAAAATGTAAAACAGCAATTAACTGAATATGAACTTGTACCTGAAGAATGGGGTGGTGATACCCCTTGTATTCCTGTTTCTGCAAAGACTAAGGAAGGTATCCCTGATTTACTTGAAATGGTACTTCTAATTGCTGAAATGAAGGAACTAAAGGCTAACCCTGACCGTCAGGCTAAGGGTTGCGTTATTGAAGCAAGACTTGATAAGGGTAGAGGTCCAATCGCTACAATGCTTGTACAGAACGGTACACTTCACCAAGGTGATATTGTTGTTGCCGGTACTGCAGTTGGTAGAGTTAGAGCAATGACTAACGATAGAGGTAGAAAAGTTAAGGAAGCCGGTCCATCAGTTCCAGTTGAAATTACAGGTCTTGATGAAGTTCCACAGGGTGGCGACATTTTCAATGCCGTTTCTGATGAAAGACTTGCTCGTCAGCTTGTTGAACAGAGAAAAGCTAAGGCTAAGGAAGAACTATTTAATTCAAGAACTAAGGTTACACTTGATAACCTATTTGACCAGATGAAACAGGGCGAAATGAAAGAACTTCAGATTATTGTTAAGGCTGATGTTCAGGGTTCTGTTGAAGCAGTTAAACAGTCACTAGAAAAGCTATCTAATGATGAAGTAAGAGTTAATGTTATCCACGGTGGTGTTGGTGCTATTAACGAAAGTGATGTTATGCTTGCTAATGCAAGTAATGCAATCATTGTTGGCTTTAATGTTAGACCTGATGCTACTGCAGTAGCAAATGCAGAGAGGGAATCTGTTGATATTCGTCTATATAGCATTATTTATAACTGTATTGAAGAAATTGAATCAGCTATGAAGGGTATGCTTGCTCCTAAGACAAGAGAAGTTGTAATCGGTAATGCTGAAATCCGTAACATTATCAGAATCAAGAGTGTTGGTGTTGTTGCCGGTTCATATGTTAAGAACGGTACTATCAAGAGAAATGCTCAGGTTAGAGTTATTCGTGACGGTGTTGTTATTGCTGATGATACAATCGCTTCACTACAGAGATTTAAGGATGCAGTTAAGGAAGTAAACGAAGGTTATGAATGTGGTATTTGCCTAGAAAAATATAACGACCTTCGTGAAGGTGATATTTTTGAAGTGTATGAAATTCAGGAGTATCGTGAAGACTAATAACAGTCTATTGTAAAAGAGGAAATTAATATGTCAGGACACAGAATTGATAGAACAACTGAAGATATTAAAAGAGAGCTAACTGATATTTTTAAGTCAGTAAAAGACCCTAGAGTTGCCGATTGCTTTATTTCTATTATCAGAGTTGAGGTTACTAATGACCTTAGCTATTGCACAGTATATTTCAGTGTAATCGAAGGTATGGAAAGAGCAAAGGAAGCACTAAAGGGACTGAAATCTGCTACAGGTTATATCAGAAGAGAACTTGGTCACAGACTTCATTTGCGTCATACTCCGGAGCTTATCTTTAAGCCAACTGATAGTATTGAATACAGTGCTAACATTAGCCGTATTCTAAATGACCTTGATATTAAAGAAGATGAGGACCAAGATGAAGCTTGATAATGTAGCTAAAATTTTACAGGAAAAAAATAATATTGAAATTTTAACTCACCATTATCCTGATGGAGATACCCTAGGTTCTGCTTATGGTCTTTGTAAGGCTTTACAAGATATAGGCAAAAATGCAAGGGTAATCCTTAGTGGTAAGGCTGCTACAAAGTTTGATTATCTAAAAAATGGAGTAAAGGAAAATTCCTTTACTCCGGATTTTATTATGTCTGTTGATGTAGCAGCACCTCAGCTTTTGGGGGATAATGAGGAAAGTTATAGCAACAAAATTCAGTTATGTATTGACCACCATGGCAGTAATTCTTTAGGTGTAGAGGATAGTTATATTGATGCTACAGCAGCATCTACTTGTGAAATTATCTTTGACCTAATCACCCTAATGAATGTGAAGATTACTGAAGAAATTGCAAACTGCCTTTATACAGGTGTCAGTACAGACACAGGTTGCTTTATGTACACAAATACCACTGCAAAAACTCATATGATTGCAGCAAAACTAATTGAATGTGGTGCTGATTTTGCAGTTATCAACAGAGCAATGTTTGAAACCAAAACAAAGCAGAAACTTGCCCTTGAAAGAATGGTTTATGACACACTGGATTATTACTATGACGGCAAACTTGCTATTATTTACACCACCCTTGCAATGCAAGACAAGTTAAACTTAGGTGATGACCAAATGGAAGGTTTGGCATCAATTCCCAGACAGATTGACGGTGTAAAGATGGGCATTACTATTAGGGAAAAACAGGACAATGTATTTAAAATTTCTGTTAGAACTAACGGTGACACAGATGCTTGTGAATTTTGCAAAAAGTTTGGTGGTGGTGGCCACAAGGCTGCCTCAGGTTGTGCAATTAACGGTACACTTGAAAGTGTTAAGCAACAACTTATTGATGCAGCGAAAGAGATACTACAATGAACGGTGTAATTGTAATAAACAAGCCAATGGACTTTACTTCATTTGATGTTGTGGCAGTAATGAGGAAAGCTCTTGGCATTAAGAAAATCGGTCATTTAGGTACACTTGACCCTAATGCAACAGGTGTACTTCCCTTAGTTGTGGGAAACGGCACTAAGGCTCAGGACTTAATTACCAATCACGATAAAGGCTATGTTGCTACTTTTCAGTTTGGAAAGAAAACCGATACTCTAGACATTTGGGGTAAGGTGCTAAAGGAAGAAAAAACTTCTTTCACTACAGAAGAAGTTAAGGAAAAGCTAAAAGAATTTCAAGGTGAAATTTTTCAGTTGCCTCCTATGTACTCAGCTATTCAGATAAACGGTCAAAGACTTTATGACTTAGCAAGAGCAGGAAAAACTGTTGAAAGAGAAAAAAGAAAAGTAACAGTTTATTCCATAGAACTTCTTGACTTTGATGAAGAAAATCAAAGTGGTAAGTTGGAAATCAAGTGTAGTAAGGGTACATATATAAGGACAATTATTGATGACCTTGGTGAAAGTTTAGGTTCTTGTGCAGTTATGACTTCACTTGTTAGAACCGAGGCTTGTGGTTTTACCCTTGAAGATGCAATTGACTTGCAGAAAGCTAGAGAACTAGAGGATTTCACACCATACATTAAAAGTGTGGAAAGTCTGTTTATGAACTACGGTTATGTGAAAATTACAGAACCACAAGCAAGAAGATTCTCTAACGGTGGTGCATTGGATAAGAACAGAACTTACCTTGAGAAAATGCAACCTAAAGAGGACACAATCCTAAGAGTCAGAGATAACAATAATCAGTTTATCGGCTTAGGTATCGTTAAAGATGACGAACTAAAGATTTATAAACTTTTCAAAACAAATTAGTTTTCCACATTTTAAGAGTACAGTATGGAAAACTTTTGATTTATCTCAAATATATAATTTGAATATGTAACAAAAACCGACTTTAGTAATTTATCCTAAAGTCGGTTTTGTTATTTTAATTCTTTTTTTGATTATAATAACTTAGCTTTATAAATTGGGGTTTTTCAATTTATCAGTCTCACCTTTGCCTACAGAATAAATTATCAACCCACAGACAAAATTTAAAACTCAATCCCAGCCGAAGAAGGATTTATTTTGGTTTTTGGAATTGATGATTTGCACATCATTATCATTTAGAGCGAAGTTGAAAACATCAAGATTTTCTTTCAATCTTTCAACTGATGATGCTTTAGGAACTGTAGGAATACCTCTTTGGATTAGGTATCGTAACATAACTTGTGAAGAAATCTTGTTATATTTCTTCCCTATACTCATTATTTCGTTATCCACAAAGAGATTGCCATTTCCTTGTGCAAAAGGACTATAACCCATTAGAACTGTACCATACTTTTTCATAGTATTTTGCAGTTCTTTTTTGTTATACAGAATGTGACATTCAACTTGGTTTATTGCCGGTATAATATCACATTTATCTATAAAATCCAGGTATTCACTTTCATTAAAATTAGAAATGCCTATTGCTCTGATTTTGCCATTTTTATATGCTTTTTCAAAAGCTTTGAACATTTCAGTTGATGTATCATATGGTTCGTGAATTAGCAGTAAATCTATATAGTCTGTCTGCAAATTTTTTAGTGAAATATCAATTGCCTTTTCAGCCTTTTCATATGTGGTGTTTGGTGTACATATTTTTGTGGTGATAAATAGATTTTTCCTATTAACATTACTTTCTTTTATGGCAATGCCTACTTCTCTTTCATTCTGATACATTTGTGCAGTATCAATTAGAGTATAGCCTAAGTTAATGGCATTTTTGATTGTTTTAATACCACTTTCACCTTTCAATTGATATGTACCTAGCCCCAAAATCGGCATTGATACTTGATTATTTAGTGTAATGTATTCCATACTATCACCTCAATATTATTGTAGCTTAAAACCCTATAAATAGCAACAACCCACCATATAGTGGGTTGCTTTGTGTAAAAGAAATTAGTCGCAAAAAGAAATTCCTAGGTTTTCACATTCTTTGATAATCGGTGAATTGTCATCAATTGCCTTTAGTTTACCGGCAGTTTCACTTAGTGGAATGTAGCTTATTTCATTATCTTTAAATACAACCAGGTTGCCGTAATTTTTGCTAATGATTAGTTCAGCACCTTTTGCACCAAATCTTGTGGATAAAATTCTGTCATAAGGTGTTGGTTCACCACCACGCTGAGTGTGTCCTGCAATAGTGGTTCTAACTTCCACAATGCCTAGCTTTTCAAGTTCTGATGCAATATAGGTTGCAATAGCATTGTTGTTTTTGCTCAGAAGTTTCTTTCTGTCTTTCTTAGGCATTTTAGTCATTTCCTTAGTCATTGCACCCTCAGATGCAACAATGATTGTGTAACCTTTCTTGTTATTATTGATTACATCGGCAATTTTTTTAATTGAAAATGGCTTTTCCGGAATTAACACAATGTCAGCACCACCGGCAATAGCTGAGTACAAACCTAACCAACCGACTTTGTGTCCCATAAGCTCAACAATGAAGGTTCTCTTGTGGCTTTGTGCAGTTGTTCTAATGTTGTCAATAACATTAGTGCCAACACTGATTGCACTGTCAAAACCAAAGGTAATGTCTGTACCGTAAATGTCATTATCAATAGTCTTAGGTAAAGCAATAACATTTAGACCTTTTTCTGAAAGTAGGTTTGCAGTTTTGATTGAACCGTTACCACCCAGTACAACAAGACAGTCTAAGCCAAGTTTTTTGTAGTTTTCTACCATAGCTTTGACTTTATCAACACCGTTTTCATCAGGTTCTGTAATGTGTTTAAAAGGTTCTCTTGATGTGCCTAAGATTGTACCACCTTGGTTAAGGATATTTACAAAAGCTGATGGTGACACAATACTGTAGTGGTTATAGATAAGTCCTTTATAACCGTTAGCAAAACCAATGATTTCTACCTTTTTCGCAAGGTTCTTTAATGTAAGTACAACACCTCTCATTGTTGGGTTAAGTGCTTGACAATCTCCACCACTAGTTAATAAGCCAACTCTCATAAGGATACCTCCTGATTTCTGTTTTCTTTTTCTTCCTTAATTGATTCAACATTGTTGTATGCTTCTTCATAGAATAGCTCCTGTGAATTTGTCTTAGGGAACTCATTCACTACCTTTTCGTATTCACCGTTAGCACACTGCACTCTTGCTTTACAGTTATCTATAAGCATTGTGTTGAAGAAGTGGTTTAGTCTGTGCTTAATCTTTTCATCATAAATAGGAGCAGCTACTTCAACTCTTCTTAGAGTATTTCTTGTCATAAAGTCAGCAGAAGAAATATACATTTTTTCTTCTGCACCTTTACCAAAAATGTAAATTCTTGAGTGTTCCAAGAATCTGCCAACAATGCTGATAATTCTTATATTATCAGTATAACCAGGAATACCGGATTGTAAACAACAGATACCACGAATAACCATATCAATTTTTACACCGGCATTTGATGCTTCAATCAGCTTATCAATAATCTTCTTATCTGTAAGTGAATTTAGCTTTAAGCCAATGTATGCTTCTCTACCCGTTCTTGCCTTTTCAATTTCATCATCAATCAGTGCAAGAACCTTGTTCTGTAGGCATTTTGGTGCAACCATTAGATGGTTAGTTTCCTCTACAACTTCACCGAATGATAGTGCTGAGAACACTTGATTTGCTTCCATACCGATTTCACTGTTAGATGTGATAATCTGTAAATCGGTATATAGTCTGGCAGTTTTTTCATTGTAGTTACCTGTACCGATTTGAGTAATATACTCAATGCCTTTTTTACTTTTTCTTGTAATTAAGCATAGCTTTGAGTGTACCTTTAAGTTGTCAATACCATAGATAACATGACAGCCTGCATCTTCCAATCTTCTTGACCAACCAATGTTGTTTTCTTCATCAAATCTCGCCTTTAGTTCAACAAGTACATCAACTTGCTTACCGTTTTCAGCAGCTTCAACTAATGCCTCTACAACTTTACTGTTCTTTGCAAGTCTGTACAAAGTCATTTTGATTGATACAACTTGTGGGTCAACTGCTGATTGTCTTAGTAGATTTAGGAAAGGATTGATGCTTTCATATGGTAGAGAGATTAGGCAATCTTTCTTTTCGATTTCCTTGGCAACTCTCTTAACATCGATAAAGTCAAGTGGTGTTTGTGGTACTCTTCTCTTGTAGAATAGTTCAGTTTTGTTTCGTAGCATATCCTGAATCTTAAATACAAATGATAAATCAGAAGGTACAGAAGAAACAAAGATTTGTTCTATGGGTAGGTCAAGTTGCTGACAAAGCCACTTTGTCATAATAGCACTTAGAGTATTAGTTGATTCCAGTCTGATAGGACATAGCTTTCTTCTTTGTCTGATAACTTCAGCCATATGTTCACGATAGTCAAGTTCTTCATCATCAATACTGTCAGCATCAATATCTGCATTTCTGGTAACACGAATAATTGACTTTGAGCGAACTTCATATTTCTTAAATACTTTTGATGCAAAGTTAAGGATTAGTTCTTCACCTAAAATATAAGCACCATCTCTGTTAGGTACTTTAATAAGTCTTTCCATTAGGTTAAAGCTACAAGGGATAATACCAATCTTAGCCTTGTCACTTTTCTTTCTTAGTTCTGCCACAACATAAAGTTCCTTGTTGTTGCAGAATGGGAATGGTTGCTTTCTGCCTACAACAATTGTTGAAAGCAGTGGTTCAACCTCCATTGCAAAATACTGCTTAAAGTATTTCTTTTCATTAGCAGTTAGCTGTTCAAAGTGAAGTAAAGATACACCTTGTTCTGAACATTCTTGCATTAGAGAATAGTATATCTTTTCCTTTACAGGTAAAGTATCTCTAATATCACTTAAACAAGCCGAGAACTGTTCTGATGGTGTCATTTTGGTTTTGTTCTCTTTGATTTCTTTCTTCAAAAGGGTCATATCGTGGAGAGAACCCATTCTAACCATAAAGAATTCATCCAGGTTTGTCTGGAAGATTGATAGAAAAGTCAGTCTTTCACATAATGGGTTTTCTTTATCGTCAGCTTCTTCCAAAACTCTTTTGTTGAATTTTAGCCAAGAAAGTTCTCTGTTAATATAGCATTTCTTCTTGCCGGAACATTTTTTGTTGAAAAATTTTTCAAGTGCATTGTCCTTTTTTTCTACTTCATTTTCACTCATACTTTCATCTCCTAAATTGTGTTTCTTAAGGTTATACAAGATTATAATTAGCAACACTACGCACAACAATGCACACAGAATTATAATTGTAGGTAATGTAAAAAATTTCATAATCTATCTCCTGAAACACTTTTCCATTATTATAAATGTTCAATGTTAAATATAAGTTATAGTTATGTTAAAGTAGAGGAAAATATTACAAAAGAAAAGCACTCCATAAGGAGTGCTTAGAAACATAAATTTATTTGCTTGTATTCATCTGTACATCACTGTAAAATCTCTTGTTCATCTTGTTTCTTATTACACTGCAAAGATTGTTGTAATGGGCAATTTTCTTGATAAATTCAAGTACAATAGAAATCACAAGCGACTCTGCCAATAGTACCAATGCAATAAGCACAAAGTGCTTAAATGAATATGTATATGCATGGAACCAATGATATCTGATGAATGTATGGAACAAGAAAATGTTTAGTGAATGTTTACCGATAAGTGCAAAAACATTTTTAATCAGTGGAATATCTGTAATAAATTCATAGCAATAATAAACCACATATGCAGGAATCAGACCATCACGAATTTCAAAAATATAGTTTGCATACTTACCGTCAGTCTTTATTCTAATAATATACAGAACAACTAAACCGGCTGTTAAAACAACAAACTTAATTATTTTGCTTAGTACCTTATTGTTAGTAATTGTAAAGGACTTTAATCTTGCAAGCCAATTGTTTTGTGCAGCTAAAACACCCAATAATGTAGGTAACATAAATCTAAATAGATTTGATGTTTGACCTAAATGTAAAGGTACTGTCACATAAATAAGTCTTGGGATAATCACTAGAAAAGCAATTGATGCAAAAGCATTGAACTTCTTGCAAAGTTTAACCATAAACGGAACAAAAAGAATAATCAGAATTGCCAGTGACATATACCACCAAGTACCGTTTAGGCTGGTAGTACCAACAAGTTTTGCAAGTCCTAAGAAGTCAATAAATATGTTTAATATACCTCTGACTCCACCATTAGCAAAATAATCCATTGTGTAGCTTGGTGCAATTATTGCACATAAAATTTCTGACAAAATAAAAATGAACCAAAAGCCCCACATTAAATTTAATAGCTTGTTGCTGATAAAATGTGAATACTGTCTGGAGTTTAGCAGTGAATTGTTGTCATATTTTCTCAGAGAAAGTGTAAGTCCGTATGCACTTAAGAAAGCAAACATACCAACACAAATCTTTAGAAAATTACAGAAAATAACTACTGAACTTTGACTAAACGGAAAGAAGCTGAATGACATTCCCTTAAAAACAGACTCTAACCTAAAATTGTGATGAAACATTAGCATTGTGATGGCTATGCCCCTAATAACTAATGTATCATTTTTTGAAAATGTTTTCATTCAATGTTACCCCTTATTTTCATTAATGTTCTTTTCTATTAAAATTTTAGCTATTCTTCTTTCCTCAACTTGAAGAACAGTTAATTTTAAGTCCCCTTCATATACAACAGGATGTTCACCTTCTGTTGGGATTTTTCCTGTATGTTCAAGAATAAATCCGGCAATAGTGTCACAGTCGGTTTCCGGAAATTCATAATCAATAAGTTCACTAACATCATCAAGTGTCATTGCACCGTCAACTGTAAACTTGTTTTCACTTAACTTGTGACTTTCTTCATCCTCATTGTCATACTCGTCTTGGATATTACCCATAATATCCTCAACCAAATCTTCAATAGAAATGATACCCTCTGTACCACCATACTCATCAACAACAATTGCAAGTTGAATTTTCTTCTTTGTCATTTCAGCAAAAAGCCTACTTAGGTTCTTGCTTCTGGGTACACAAGGAACTGTTCTTGTTAAATCTGTGATTTTGAAGTCACTTGGAACTTCCTCACATACATATTTCAGTAAGTCCTTAACATAAAGGATACCAACAATGTTGTCTATATCCTCATGATATACCGGAATACGAGAATGACCACTTTCAATTGCTATATCCACAATTTCCTTTAAAGATAAAGTATCCTCTACAGCAGTAATCTCTGTACGGTGAGTCATAATCTCCGATGCAGTAGTATCATCAAAATCAAAAACATTTTTTATGAAATTTTCTGTTTCGTCCTTGAAGTAGCCTTTTTCTCTACCTTCTTCAACAAGGCTGAGAATTTCTTCTTCTGTCTTTTGTTCTTCCAAAGCCTTAGACTTTGTTTTGAAAATTTTTCCTAAGAAAGACCTTTTTGGACTGCCCGAATCTTCTGGCATTTATAAATCAATCCTTTCAGTTAGATGAAATATTTACATAATTATTCCTATTATATGAGTGTACAAAAAAATCTAATATTTGTCAAATTAAATCTATTATTTTACTTTACTTTTTTCAAAAAAAGTGATAGTATAATCTTGATACAATAGGTATCGAGTATTTTAATAATTTTGTTGATTTTTGCTACTCCGTTAGGGTTTTGGAGAAGCAATATATATTAAGGAGGAAAAATCCAATGGCAAGAAAAATGAAAACCATGGATGGTAATAGTGCAGCAGCTCATGTTTCCTATGCTTTTACTGATGTTGCAGCTATCTATCCAATCACACCATCTTCTGTAATGGCTGATGAAACAGATAAGTATGCTACTGCTGGCAGAAAGAATCTATTTGGCAGAGAAGTTCAGGTTACAGAAATGCAGAGTGAAGGTGGTGCTGCCGGTGCAGTTCACGGTTCACTAACTGCCGGTGCTTTAACTACAACATATACAGCTTCACAGGGTCTACTACTAATGATTCCTAATATGTACAAAATCGCCGGTGAACTTTTACCATCAGTTATCCATGTATCAGCTCGTGCATTAACAAGTCATGCACTATCAATCTTTGGTGACCACTCTGATATTTATGCTTGTCGTCAGACAGGTTACGCAATGCTATGTTCTAACAACCCACAGGAAGTTATGGATTTAGCAGCAGTTGCTCACCTAGCAGCTATTAAGGGCAGAGTTCCTTTCCTACATTTCTTTGATGGTTTCCGTACATCTCACGAAATTCAGAAGATTGAATATTGGGATTATGAAGACCTAGGCGATATGCTAGACTGGGATGCTGTTGAAGCTTTCAGAAAGCGTTCCCTAAACCCTGAACATCCACATATCCGTGGTACTGCTCAGAATGATGATATTTTCTTCCAGGCTAGAGAAGCTTGTAACAAGTATTATGACGCTATTCCAGAAGTTGTTGTTGAATATATGAACAAGGTTAACACTAAGCTTGGTACTGACTATAAGCCATTTAACTACTATGGTGCTGAAGATGCAGAACATGTTATTGTTGCAATGGGTTCTGTTTGTGACGCAACTGAAGAAGTTGTTGATTACCTAAATGCAGCAGGTGAAAAGGTTGGCCTACTAAAGGTTCATCTATACAGACCATTCGTAGCTGACTATATGCTATCAGAACTACCAAAGACAGTTAAGACTCTTTCAGTTCTTGACAGGACTAAGGAACCGGGTTCAATCGGTGAGCCTCTATACCTAGATGTTCTTGCTGCTATTAACGCATCAGAATTTGCTAATGTTTCTGTTTATACAGGTCGTTACGGTCTAGGTTCTAAGGATACAACACCTGGTGACATTGTTGCTGTTTACAGAAATGCTGAATCAGCTACACCTAAGAAGAGATTTACAATCGGCATCGTTGATGATGTTACAAACCTATCACTACCTATCGTTGAAAACCCTGACACAACTCCTGCAGGTACAACTTCTTGTAAGTTCTGGGGTCTTGGTGCTGACGGTACTGTAGGTGCTAATAAAAACTCAATCAAGATTATCGGTGACCATACTGATATGTACGCTCAAGGTTACTTTGCATATGACTCAAAGAAATCCGGTGGCTTAACAGTATCTCACTTAAGATTTGGTCATAAGCCAATCAAATCTACTTACTATATTTCAAAGGCTGACTTTGTTGCTTGTCACAACCCATCATATGTTGACAAGTATGAAATTGTTGAAGACCTAAAAGAAGGCGGTTCATTCCTACTTAACTGTCCATGGTCTGGTGAAGAGCTTGACCACAGACTACCTGCAAAGATGAAGAAGCAGTTAGCTGATAAGCACATTAACTTCTACACAATTGACGGTATTAAGCTAGGTAAAGAAATCGGTCTAGGCACAAGAATTAACACAATTCTACAGTCTGCTTTCTTCAAAATTGCTGACATTATCCCTGCTGAAGATGCAAAACAGTATCTAAAGGATGCTGCTACTAAGTCTTATAGCAAGAAGGGTCAGGCAATTGTTGATATGAACCATAAGGCTATTGATATGGGTATGGAAAACTTCGTAAAAGTTGAAGTACCTGCTGAATGGTCAAATTGTGTTGACGATTCTGTTAAACACACAGTAACAGAAGGCAGAGAAGAAGTTGTTAAGTATGTAAACGGTATCCTAAACCCTGTAAATGCTTACAAGGGTAACAAGCTACCTGTTTCATCATTTATGGATTATGTTGACGGTGAAGCTCCTCAGGGTTCTGCTGCATATGAAAAGAGAGGCATTGCAGTTGATGTTCCTGAATGGAATCCAACAGCTTGTGTACAGTGTAATATCTGTTCAATGGTTTGTCCTCACGCAGTTATCCGTCCAATCGCTATGACAGAAGAAGAATTAGCAAATGCTCCAAAGCAGACAAAGTCTACTGATATGAAGCCAGCTAACGGTATGAAGTTCGTTATGGCTATTTCAACACTTGACTGTACAGGTTGTGGTGCTTGTGTTCAGTCTTGTCTAGGTAACAAGAAACCTGACAACAAGGCTCTTGTAATGAAATCTATTGACTCACAGAGACCTATGCAGGAAGTATTTGATTATGCTATCAAGACTTCCGATAAGCCTGAAATTGCTACTGATAAGACAGTTAAGAGTGCTCAGTTCAAACAGCCACTACTTGAATTCTCAGGTGCTTGTGCAGGTTGTGGTGAAACTCCTTATGCTAAGCTAGCTACTCAGCTATTTGGTGACAGAATGTTCATCGCTAATGCAACAGGTTGTTCTTCAATCTGGGGTGGTTCTGCTCCTGCAACTCCATATACAGTTAACAAGAAGGGATTTGGTCCAGCATGGCACAACTCTCTATTTGAAGATAACGCAGAATTTGGTTTTGGTATGACATTAGGTCAGAAGGCTATCAAGGATAGACTAGTTGGCTATGTTGACAAGATTAATGAATTAACTGCTGATGAAGCTCTAAAGGAAGCTATCAGCGAATACAAGGCTACACTTACTGACTCAGGTAAGTCAAGAGTTGCTACAGATGCTCTTATCTCTGCTCTTGAAGCTACATCTGCTGATGGTGAACTAAAGGAAACTATCGACAAGACTCTTGCAGAAAAAGATTCTCTATCAAAGAAATCTATGTGGATCTTCGGTGGTGACGGTTGGGCTTACGACATCGGTTTCGGTGGTCTTGACCATGTTATCGCATCAGGCAAGAATGTAAACATTGTTGTATTTGATACAGAAGTTTACTCTAACACAGGTGGTCAGGCATCTAAGGCATCTCCAATCGGTGCTATTGCTCAGTTTGCTGCCGGTGGTAAGACAACTAAGAAGAAAGACCTTGCTGCTATTGCAATGAGCTACGGTTATGTATATACTGCTCAGGTAGCTATGGGTGCTAACTATGCTCAGTGTCTAAAGGCATTTAAGGAAGCTGAATCATACAACGGTCCATCACTAATCATCTGCTATGCTCCATGTATCAACCACGGTATTAAGGGTGGTATGGGTATTGCTCAGCTAGAAGAAAAGAAGGCTGTTGACGCAGGTTATTGGAATATCTTCAGATATGACCCAAGACTAGCTCATGAAGGCAAGAATCCATTTATGCTTGACTGTAAGGCTCCTACAATTCCTTATAAGGACTTTATCATGGGCGAAGTTCGTTACAACGCTCTACAGAGAAGTAACCCTGAAAAGGCTGAAAAGCTATTTACAGAAGCTGAAGAAATTGCAGCTAAGAAGTTTGAACACCTAGAATATCTTGCTGAACCAAAGGAAGATAAGTAATAGGAGATAGTAATATAACTTCTAATAAGTAAAATTTAACCCACTATGGATTTCCATAGTGGGTTTTTGCTATATATAGACACCTTTCTTTGTGCATTATTACCAAATATAAAAATCTTCAAAAATTATGTAACCTTTTGCAACTGTAATTTGTGTTATATATAGAAGGCATATTATTTAATTACAGTAATCATATGTATAATTTAACCAAATATAAACAGTGAATTTTGTTTACTATTTTTAAAACGAAAATATTGAATTTTATAACATTATATGTTATTCTCTTATTAAAGATAGCTAGTTTAATTGTGGATTATATAAATTAGTTATGCATTTTATATAATCTTAATAACAAGAAAGGATATGCCAATGGAAATTTAAATTAAAAACTGAGAAATAAATGAAAATGAGGTGAGTGTTTTGGTAAAAATTAAAAAATTAATCAGCTTAACATTAGCTACAACAATGATTGCAGGTACGGTACTCTCAACACATTATATGGCTAATGAAACAGAGAAAAAAGTGGTACAACTGATTATATAGTTGTAACAAACAGTGGTAGAGCATTAGATGAGGCTAACAAAATTTCTAATAAGTCAGAAGAACTATTGAAGATAAATAGTAAGAAAACTATTTCAAAAATGACATTGGACAATAGCGATTTATCTCAGCTAAAAAGTATTGACGGTGTCGTAAATGTGGAAAAAGATATTGTACTATCCGGTAGTACAACTGATAGTACAAATTCAACCGAAGAACCGGATGTTTTGGATTATTTGTTCAAAGATATAGACACCAAAGACCTAAACCAATGGAATTTAGAGCCTTTAGGAGTGGATGAAATAGATACTTCACCATCAGGCGAAAAAGTAAAGGTAGAGTTGCTTGACAGTGGTGTTTCTTGGTCGGATGATATTGATGTAAAATATCGTGAAAACCTAATTGAAGAAGATGCCGGAATAAATCCACTTTATGAAGATTATAGCCAACATGGAACAGGAATGGCCGGTGTTATTTGTGCTAAGGATAACGGCAAGGGTGTTACCGGAGTAAATCCAAATGTAGATTTATATTCAGTAAGAGCCTTAGATGATAACATAGAAGCACCACTTAGCAGAATTATTCAGGGCATCTATTGGGGCATTGATAATCATATGGATATTATCAATATGAGCTTTGGTACATATACAAACTCAGCTTCACTTAGAACAGCTATCAAAACTGCCTACGATAATGGTATTGTTTTGGTTTCAGCTTCCGGTAATGATAAGGAAAAAGGTGTTCAGTATCCGTCAGCCTATCCTGAGGTTATCTCTGTTGGTTCACAAAGTCCAAATGGAGAAATTTCGGATTTTACATCAGTTGACGAAAATCTTGATGTTATAGCACCGGGTGAAAATATTGAATCAACCGGTATTTTTGGTACAATAAACGGCTCAGATGGTACAAGTATTGCAACGGCACAAGTAACAGGTATTGCATCCTTAATTCTCGAAAAAGATAAATCAAAATCTCCTGATTTTGTAAAGGATTTAATTTTAAAGTCTTCAAAGAAAATTAGTGATAATGGTATTGTAACCGGTGCAGTTGACGGAAAATATGCATTGTCTATTTATGATGATTTTGCAAAAAATTATTCCGAGAATAAAAATACACCAGAGTATACAAATCCTAATGACATAGAAGAATATAACACTGACGGTTATGTAAAAGGTTTGTGGAAAAGTGCTCAGCATATTGAAACTGCTCAAGATGCGGGTTCTAATTTAGCATCCGGTAATAATTTAAAGCTAATTGTTGCTGGTGCTAGGGCTGCAGACTATGCTTCTGTAGATGGTTTTGAACTTTATAAAGAAACATCAGCATTGCATGGTGGAGGTAATTATGTAGCAAATTTAAGATGTGCCTGGAAATTTGTATGTGAATTTAAGAAAAGTAATAATATTGATACAGCTTGGAATAGAGCTAGTGTTTTTGCAGGAAAATTAAAGGCATATCAATCATCAACGACAACTTCCGAGGTTATAGATGAAATGTTATCTGTCTTTGGAAGTTTAGAAATAGTTGACTACAGTAAAACATTTAAAGTAACTGACAATTTAAAATCAGATTGCTTATATAAAGCCATTGGTTTATGTATGCATATGGTAGCAGACACTTTTGCGCATAGAACTCAAGTTCCTACTTCTTATAAAAATAAATTTACTGATGACAGAGTTGTAAAGAATGCTAGTAGTTTTACAATGACGGAAGATTTGAAAAAACAATTAATTAATGAATGTCAAACTAATACAGTAAGCAAAGGACACAGATACAGACAGTATTTAAGTGCAGCTGTTAGTTATGGGGTTGTGGAATTTCGTGATATTAAGAAATTTTCTCCAGGATACTATAAAAAACCAATGGAACTATATTTTAGTGATTTATATGAGGATAATCCTAACTTTTATAGTCGAAGATACGAAGAAGCAATGTGTGCTTGTGATCAATTAAGCTCTGACGGTTATACTGATTGCGATATGTGGGTATTGATGCCAACTATAAATGATGCAGGTACAAGCGTGAAATTATGGGATTATAAAAGATACTGTCAAATGACAAATTATGATACAGATATTATGACAGATAAAGAATGGGCAGTATGCACTTCTTTTCCTAAAAAAGTTAATTAAAGGGTGATTTTATGAAAAAATTATTAGCTATTATGTTAACAGTTATAATGGTTATATCTATTATAGCCATTATACCAACTGCAAGTGGTGCAACAATCTATAAAGCAAATAACTTTGAATATATTAAATTAGGTGACAATAAAGCCAGAGTTACTGCTTATATTGGCAAAAATACAACAGTTGTTGTACCAAGTAAATTGGACAACAATACAGTAACGGAAATAGGCAATAATATTCTCCGTTATAATAGAAATGTGAAGTCTCTTTCATTCCCTAACAGTGTTAAGAAATTTATTCAGTTACCTTTATATGGTGCTAAAAAATTAGAGAAAGTTACTATAGGAAAAGGTATCACAAAGATTCCTGACTGTTTTTTTGAAGATTGTAAAGCAATGAAAACCTATACCATTCCATCACACATTGAATCAATAGGAATAGGTGTATTTCCGGATACATTACAATCCTTAACTGTAGGAAAAAGCCTTAAAAAGTTTGATGAAGTACCTACCCTCAACAATAGGAACTTAAAAGAATTTAAGGTTTCAAGAAATAATAAGTATTTCAGTAGTAGGGATGGTGTTCTTTATAACAAGAATAAAACAAAGATAGTTGCTTATCCAAATGGCAAAAAAGCAACACAAATCACAATTCCTAAGAAAGTTAATACTATCGGTGAATTAAGCTTTGCATATCAAAGATATTTGAAGAAAGTTACATTTTCTAAAGATGTTAAAAAGATAGAAAAAATGGCTTTTCTGAATTGTGAAAAGCTATCTTCTATTAACATTCCTATAAATATAACTACTATTAACAGAATGGCTTTTGCTGGTTGTAAATCTGTTAGTAAATTGACAATCAATGCAAACAAAAAATTGTCAATAGGCTACGGTGCTTTCTCTGAACTTAATAAGCTAAAATCCTTACAGGTTCCTGTAGTTAAAGGTAACAATGTATTTAGTGAGTGTAAGAACCTTAACTATATTTATATTCCTAGCAATGTAAAAACTATCTATGCTTATGAATTTGTTGATTGTCCAAAACTTAAGACTGTAACTATTCCTAAAACAGTAAAGAGAATTGGTAAGAATTCTTTAGGTTACTGTCATGGCGAGTATTACGAACCAGAATATGTTAAAGTAAAAGGCTTTACAATTCGTGGTTATAAAGGTTCTGCCGGTGAAAAATACGCAAAGCAGAATGGATTTAAATTTGTAAAGATAGGTTAATCAAATTGCTTTTGCAGTTGATTATAAAAAATCAGAGGTTGCTTAATGCAACCTCTTTTTACTTGTTTTTATTTTCTTCTTTTTTGAATTTTCCTGTAATGTGGTTATAGGTTATCATTCCGAAAATTGTGACAAAATGTGTTGTAAAAATATTTTCGTATACCTCCAGCACATCATCAGCAATTAACTTGTCTTTCTTGTAAAGGGAAGAAATTACATTATCTGAGTGTAATTTTAGGTAAACCTTTGGTGTTATATATGTTGCGTTATTTTCTTGACTTTTCTTAATAATTTTGCTTTGGCGTTTTATATGAATGTAGAAAATAGCAAGTAAAATCCATACTATAAAAGCCACTAAATAAGGAAAACTGCTCATATTTTCTTACCTAGCACCTGTCCCATTTTTACAATGGTTTCTTTGTTGTTCTCAGTGTTTGTAAAGAAAGTTTTATCAATTTCAACTGCATCTTTGTCACATAGAAGGATGATTGTTGAACCACCGAAAAGGAACATTCCCTTTTCTTTACATCTTTCTATTTTACCGGAAGAAATGTGGTTCTTGATTTTACCAACCATCAATGCACCTACTTCAACCTGAACTATATCACCGAAGTTTTCTGTGTGCATCATTGCATATTCTCTGCTATTTTGCACAAATACAGGGTACTTATTTAGTGCAATAGGCTGAACTGTGTGTAGTATTCCTTTGATTTTAACAGACTTTTCTTGTATGCCATCATCAACAAATGCATATCTGTGGTAGTCATCAACTGCAAGTCTAAACACCAGGCAGTAGCCTTCCTTGTATTTTTTTGCAAGTCTGCTATTACATAGCAGATGATTAATTGTATAATAACTACCCTTAACCGGCAATACAGTGTTATCTTTAATTTTATATGCACTTAACTTACCGTCACATGGTGAGAAAAATAAGCTTCTGTCAGTTGGAAAAGGTCTTTTCTCTGCCTTAATTTTTCTTGTGAAAAATTCATTAAAGGACTTGTAGTCAGCCTTTTCATATTCATCCATATTAATATTGTTTTGGGTTATGAATTTCTCAATTCTACCCTTTGACAAGGAACTGCTCATATACTTTCCCACAATTGCTGAAACAAAAGGCAGAGTAATCACCTTTAAGATTATTCTGCCGAAAATGTTTTTGTAAAGGAATGTTAACGACTTGTCTTGTTTTAAATTGTTTAAATCAATTGTTTTATTAGTGTCCATACATAAACCTAAAGAATAGTAAAAATCCAAATTCAACTGCACCGATAGCAACCATAATCATAATAACCTTTAGTCCCGGTTTTTTGATTTTGATTTTGCTAACATATAGGAATGCTACAATTAGCATTGCAACTACATAAAACGGTGAAATGTCAAATCCTTTGCCAACGATATACTGAATAAGCATAATTGTTGGGAAGATTAAGCAAGATGATGTAACAGGTAATCCAAGATAGTACTTACGCTTTTCATCAGTTTTGTTCTGTCTTTCCTCTTCCATAACATTAAAGTATGCCAGTCTGATAAGTGCTGCTAAAACAAATAGTGCAAATACAATAAAGAAAATTGTAATTTTGCAGTTAGCAAGTGGTTTCATAAAGTGCCACTTGTCACTTAGCCTAAATGAATTTAAGTAGTGACTTGTATAACAAGAATAACCGATAGCACAAGGCAATACACCAAAGGCTACAAGGTCAACTAATGAGTCAATCTGAATACCAAACTTCTTTTCTTGTTCAGTTCTGTCCTTCTTTGAACGAGCAACAATACCGTCAAATGCATCAAGAAAACCACAAACCATAAGGCAAGTTGTAGCAATAAACGGATGACCTGTTCCTGATACACCTACAAAGATACCTGTTACTGCTGAACATAATGAAAGGTATGTAAGGATAACAGTATAATTATAAAAACCTAGCATATTAAGCACCCTTTTTCCTTTTACTCTTAATAATAAATCTTGCGTGATGGGCAAGAGTAAGTCCACCACAGACTATAATACAAACATAGAATGAAAGTCCTCTGCTTAGAATTTCTCCATTTGCAGGGTCTGCAAATATGTTTCTAAATCCGTCAAAGAATAAGTAGTCGGCAATACCAACAGCACCCGGTACAGGCAAACTGTTACTACCGATAAGCACATATCCTTGAATTGTCATAATATCTATAAATGAGTGACCGGTTTGTCCACTACCCATATAAACGCAATAAGTAACTGCCACAACAGAAACTCTCTGAATTAGGTTTAGCAAGAATGCAACACCAATCATTGCAGGGCTTTCCTTAATGATTTTTGCACATTCCTGATATTCGTCCATCATCTGATATAACTTGTTTAGCTTTCTTCTTCTCTTTCTCAAAAGATGAATTCTGAAAAGTAAGTTAATAACACCCTCACAACTCTTTTTGATAATGTTTGGGAAGAAAATAAGTAAAGCAAAAAATACTGTCAACAGTAACTGAAAAACAATACCTAAAATAATCAATAGCTTTGACCAAGAATCAAAGATAAAGAAGTATTCCGGTCTTAAAATAAAACAAGTTGCTGCAATTACCGACAATGAGGCAGTATATTGCATAACATTAAGTATCAATGTAATGGTGGTAACTGACATTGGAATTTTGTCCTTTACCATAAAGAAAGCTGAAGCAGGTTGTCCACCGGAAGCTGATGGTGTAATTGCTGAGAAGTAAATATCTGCTGCCGAGTAAATAAAACTTTGGTAATACCCTCGTTTATATCCCAACTTTGCTGCTATGTATCTAATACTTAAACCTTCAAGCAGGATAAACATAAATACACACATTACTGCTGCAATCAGCCAACCAATCTTTAGGCTGAAAGTGTAATCCAAAAAACCTTCTACCGTTAAATTTTCATTTTGGCTAACAATAGCATAGAAAGTCAGTGCAATTAGTGCTACAAAAACAACAATGTAAATTATCTGTTTTTTTATGCTAAAAGCACTCTGATCTTCTTTTTCAATTTTTTTGTTTTGTTCCATAATAAATATCCTTGAAAATAATAATAAATCACAATATCATCACCGTATATTATAACATTATATAGGGTCAATATCAATGAAAATATTATCCTTTACAATATTTTATAAAATATGTATAGGGAAACACCTGTTATTAAAATTTATTTCTACATCAAGTTTAAAATAAACTTTTATTATCACTATTTTTCCATGATTGTGAGTTGATTTTTGGATTTTAATTTGTTTGTTGGATAAGATAAGTTTGATAAATTAGGGTTTGTGGGGTTGATTATGTAATGTAGATAAATTAGATAATAACCGATTAATTCATCTAATTTATAGTTTTTCCCTCCTTCAGTCATTCTTTAAAAGGTGAATTGCTCTGCAATTCACGAATGACAGCTCCCTCGTCTGAGGGAGCCAAGCGTAATATGTACAAATTTACAAGTTTGTACATAATTAAAAAATTGTACAGACCTTGTTGCCTCCCTCGCTGAGGGAGGTGGCTTTGCATATGCAAAGACGGAAGGAGTGATTGGAATTGTAAATTCATTTACAATTCCATATTTGCTGAAACTATCAAATAGCACCACAAACCCTAATTTATCTAACTAAACTTGACACAAAATTTAATAAAAAACTGATTTATAACAGAATGAAAAAAGCTCCCAATTGGGAGCTTTTTGTTTACAAACTATTGTAATTTATGATTAATTATTGAGATTTATGATTAATTATTGAGATTTATGATTAACTATTGAGATTTATGATTAACTATTGTGATTTTAAATTAATTATTATTGCGTTTTGTGATTTGAATTAATTAATCACTACAAATTTAATTTATTGACATACCTAAATTATATGCATCAAGTAGGGCTTTGTTATCTTTGATAGCACCTTTCTGTCTAACATCTGTTACTAGAACCTTGCCTAAGTCATTAAGTTTAAAGTAACTAAGCACAAGGTTATACTGAACTAGGATTGAGTCAAAAACTTGTGGAAGTGATGCACCGGCTACTAATAGCAAAGCCATATTCTTAACAGAAAAAGTATTTCTCATTGGTGTGTGTAGTCTGTCGATTAGTTCTTTCAATTGGGCAGAAATTCCGTAAAAATACACCGGTGATGCAATAACCAATGTGTCACATTCTTTCAGCTTTTCATAGATAATTTTCATATCATCATTTTGTGCACAAACATTCCCATCACTATTTTGGCAATATTCGCAACCTACACAAGGATTAATTTTGTAGTCTGCTACTGAAATAATTTCCACAGAATTGTGCTTTTCTGCACCTTGTTTAAAGGCATTTGCTAAAAGTTCTGTATTGCCATTTTTCCTAACGCTACCCACTAAAATAAGAATTTTACTCATAAAATCACCTACACCTCTACAAATTCGCCTAAGGTGATCGAATAGATTATGCATTTAGAAACTTTGTATGGAGTACACTGTTCCATAGCGTTTTTGTAAAGTAAAAGTTGCTGAGAATACAGTTCCTTTAGTTCTGAAACATCTTTAATTCTATCGGTTTTGTAATCAACAATTACAAGTGAATCATCTTCTACAAGTGCTAAGTCAACTGCACCTTGTAGGATAATTTTTTGTTCTGAGAAATTCTCAGGTACATTTTCTAATGCATCTTTTGCTAAGATTTTTGTATAGAACTTAAACTCACGATATACTTTTTCAGAATTTACAATTCTATCTGTTAAAGGTGAATTTACAAGGTTTAGTAGTTTATTACGGTCAAGTACTTCACCTTGTCTTTTAGTGATAAAGCCTTTAGAGACTAATCTTTCTATTTCACCGTCAAAGTCATTTCTTGCATTTTTAAAGTCAATATACTGTAAAGCTGAATGTACTGCTGTACCTCTTTCAGTTGGTGTCATTGACTTTTCGGACATAAAGTCAGGTCGTGCAAGGACTTTCTTAAATCTTTCCTTAGAAATATTGTGACTAATATCAGATACTGCAACTTTTGTTGGGATAGCATTGATACCTTCATTCTTGTACTTATACTCAAGTCTGTCTTTGATAATAGTGTCAATATAATCATCGGTTACTTCTGTATCTTGGGTAGTAGTAGTGTCACATTCTTCCTGAACTTTTTCCTCACTATTCACACCTTTAATATACTTAATATCCCACTTAGGACAAGGTTTGAATTTAGAGAAATGGTTAATATCTGCAATTTTTCTAAGTTCACTGCCATCTGTTTGGATAAGTCCACACATAATTAACCAATCAGAAATTTTGTTAGCTGAGGACACTGCATAAGGTGAAATCTTCTCAGTATCTGAGATATATGCACCCATCTTATTAATATAATTTGCCATATTCTTTTCTGTGCAAATCATATGAAGTTCTTCCCTTGCTCTTGTTAAGGCAACATAAAGTACTCTTAATTCCTCAGACTTTTCACTGTTTTTAATTTCAATAGAAGTTGCAACCTTTGGCAAGGTGTTGTAACGGATTGAATTTTCATAATCTTTAGCTTTTAGCGAGAAACCTAAGTCCTTATGAATAAGTACATTGTCGTTAGAGTCGCTGACAAACTTTCTTGTAGTATTTGCTAAGAATACAAATGGAAATTCAAGACCTTTACTACCATGGATACTCATAATCTTTACTGCGTTTAGGTCACTGTCTTCACCTGTTTTACTGGCATTTAGGTCACTTTCTTGCTTAACAAGGTTATCAATATAAGTTACAAATGCTGATAGTCCCTTGTAGCCACTTGACTCATAATTTGTTGCATATTCTTTAAATAGAAGAATATTGTTGTATGGCACATCTGTTTCAGATACACCATCAAAAATTGAAGTATAGAAAGTTTCTTCAAAAATTCTGTCAAGTAAAGTATGTACAGGCATAGTTACTGCATATGTACGAAATCTGTCTAAATCCTCAAGTAATCTCTTTGCCTTTTCACTGCCATTTTCTGCAAAGGTTACAAGTGAATTATAAATTCTTTTCTTTCTGTCTTCTGTTCGCATTAAGGCTAGTTCATCACCTGTAAATCCATATAAAGGACTTGTCATTACAGAAAGCAAAGGAATATCTTGTAATGGGTTATCAATAATTCTAAGTAGATTTGTTATAATAACAATTTCACGATTTTGTAGGAAGCTTTCGCTAACTGTTGAAGTGGCTTGAATACCCCACATTTTCAATCTATTAACATAAATATGGGCATATTTATTTGCACTTCTAAGTAGGATTGCAAAGTCACCGTCATTAGCAGGTCTTAACTCTCCTTTATCGTAAACACTTCTCCGGGATTTGATACGGAAAATTTCTTTTGCTATAAAGTCAGCCTCTACAATACACTTATCGGTTTCTTCTTCATAATCCATATCAATAAGGTTAAGAGAAACTTTGGTTTCATCAGTATCATTATAAGTTGCACCACAAACTAAAGTTTCTTCCTCATTATATTCAATGTCACCACAATCCTTAGACATTATTGAGTCAAAAACAAAGTTAACTGAATCTGTGATTTCTTTTCTGGATCTAAAATTCTTTTCAAGAACTATTCTGCCAGGGTAATTGTCCTTTTCTGCTACATAAAGAGGATATTTCTCTTTTCTGTCAATAAAGATTTTAGGCATAGCTTGTCTAAAAGAATAGATACTTTGCTTTACATCACCTACAACAAACAAGTCCTCTTCCTCATTTGATACTGCTTTAAAGATAATATCCTGAACTTCATTTGCATCTTGGTATTCATCAACCATTACTTCGTCAAACTGAGATGCAATTTTATGTGCCATTTCTGTTAGCACTACCTTACCGTCTTTCTCTTTTACAAGTAATTTAAGAGTATAATGTTCAAGGTCACTATAATCAAGAATGTTCTTTAGTTTCTTAAGCTCTTGGAATTTATGGTCAAACAAAAGAACTGTATTGAACATTTCTTCTACTACAGGTTTCAGTAAATCTAAATCAGCCTTACAACTTTCTTCATCGTAGATAAAATACTTTGATAAATCAGAAACTATTTTTTTGTATTTATCACGATTTTCACTGATTTTAATTTTTGTTGGGTTATCCTTATAACCTCTGACACTTGGGAATCTGCCAAAGGAACATTCAGAAACTAATTTATAAGCATCATCCCATTTTCTGTCCTCAATAGCTGACATAATACCGGTTATAGTCATTTTATCTTCTGTAAGTGCAGTTGTTAAAGCTGACTGTAACTTTTCATCAGTTGCAGAAAGTTCAAGGTTACTTTCAACTAAAGAAATTCCATAAGCAAGTGCTTGATAAGAATACTTAAAAATAATTTCTGCCCATATTGAAGTGGAAATATCAATATCGCTATTGTAATAAGAAAGTTTTTCTTCAAGCCATGTATGTGGAAAAGGATGTGAACGCAAAAATTCATATAGTTTAAACACAACTTGCTTTAGTGCTTTATCGTCCTTATTGTCGGAAAAAGCCTCTACAATATTTAGGAATGATAAATTATTTTCTTTAGAATAAAGAGTATCAAAAACATCATCAATAGCGTCATTCTTTAGTACAGAAAGTTCCCCATCATCAGCAATTCTAAAGTCTTTGCTAACACCTAAACTATAGAAATTTTCCCTAACTAATTGGCTACAAAATGAATGAATTGTTGAGATATGGGCATTCTGTAGCTTTAGTTGCTGATAACGCAAATGTGAGTCATATGGATTTGCTTTGATTAAATCATAAAGTCTTGCAATGATTCTTTCTTTCATTTCGGCAGCTGCTGCTTTTGTGTAGGTAACAACTAACATTCTGTCTGCCGGTGTTGGGTTCTTTTTGTCGGTAATTCTGCTGATTACTCTTTCAACAAGTACTGCTGTTTTACCTGAACCTGCTGAGGCAGAAACAAGAATAGAACCGTTAGTTGAATGTATAGCATTTTGCTGATTTTGTGTCCAATTAGGCATTTTCTTCTTCCTCCTCTTGTAGCATTTTCATTACTTCTTTTCGGGATAACTTTGCAATATTTCTGCAATTTTTACCGTCCTCATATCCACAAATTGAAAGGTAAGGACAGTATTTACAAGCATCATAATTATCACTTGCAGAAGTAAAATCTTTGGTTGGGTTGTATTCAATATTGCCCTTATGAAGTGTCTTTGCCATTTCTGTTAAGGTGTCATCAATGTTCTTAAAAATCTTGCCAAGTTCTGATAGGTCATAAAGATAATCAGCACCAGTATATCCACCCCTTGAGGACTTTTTCACCGGTATATATTTGGCTTTCTCTGTGCTATCCATACCGATAATTACAGAATCATTATTTAAGATAATACCGTTCATACGCAAGTTTTTATCAAATTCATTTAAATTTTTTTCTGAATCATTTTTGTCATCAGAAGATACAAACTTAGCCTTAGCCGGTTGATAAAGTACACCACAAGGCACTATATTATCACCAAAATAATCCTTACCGTTTGCCTTAATTGCAGAAAGGTAAATAAGCATTTGCAAGTTAAGGCCATACATAATATCACCGATTTTAAAGGTTTTTGAACCGGTTTTGTAGTCAATTACTCTTATATACTTTTCACCGTTTTTATCCATTACATCTACTCTGTCTACTGAACCTCTGACAGAAAGTGAAGAGCCATCATCAAGGGTCAGCTTATAGGCCGGTATATCCTTACCTACATTTAATTCAAATGCAGTTGGTACAAATTCACTTTGAGAAAGTTCCTTTATAATATGAATCAGTAGCTTAATTGCATTATCCTGAATTCTATAAAACAGATACTTAAACCTTGCCGGTTTGTTATCTATTCCACCTAATTCTTCCACTGCATAGTCGTTTAGATACTGAGAAATTATCTTTGCTATATCCTCATTGCTTAGAGATGCAAAGTCGGTTTTCTTATATTCTCTTAAAAATCTTTCCAATAAATAGTGGGTTAAAGTACCATACTGTAAAGAATCTATTTCTGCTTTTTTTCTTTCCTCAGCCTTTAGACCATATTGACAGAAATATTTAAACTTACACAAATGATAAGTTTCTACTTGAGAGGCTGAAAGGAATAAATCTTTGCCGAATAATTTTTCAGCAATATTTTCATCTTTAATTTGGATAGGATTGTCCTGTAAAGTGTCTTTAATTGTAGCAATTTTTTCTTTGTAATTTTCTTCTTGAGAAAAATAATTTTCCAAAGTTTTTTCTGTAATACTGTTGGACTTAATGTTATTTGCTACAAACTGGAAAGCAGAATTCTTGCTCCACAACATATCATCTGCAGTTAATGAATAATCACTAAGGGCAGTTACCTTTGGATAAATTTCTTTCACTTCTCTTACTAATGATGATGGTGTTAAGAGTTCTCCTTGCAAGTTGCTTGTTGAGTAGCTTACAAATAATTTATGTGATGGTAAAGTTAATGCATAGTAAGCAAGGTACATTTCTTTATAATTAAGTTCATCTACCGAGTCATTGACTTCCATACCTTTTTCAAGCAAAATCTTTCTTTCACTATCGGTAAATACACCATTAGCTGATGGCACTTGTGGGAAAATACCTTCGTTACAACCTATTACGAAAACTGCCTTTTTCTGTGGCATACGAACTCTCTCTACACCTGAAACAACAACTTCATCCATTGCTTTTGGGATAAATGCAATTGTACTGTTGTTGAATTGTAGCATCAGCAGTTCTGTATATTCTTTTAAAGAAAGTTTTTTATCAGAAAGAAGATTTATCATTTTATCAAGGATATTCATTAGAATTTCCCATAATCTTCTTTGTTCTTCTGACAAAGGTAGGTTTCCATTTTCCTCTAAAGTTTCACACATTGAAACTATACTTTCCGGAATGTTGTAATTTAGAAGTAGGTTATACAAATTCTTAGTTATAGTTGTGGCAGTAGTATCCTTTGATTTTAACTGAAAATCGACTAAAGGGTTAATAACACCTTGTCTTACTTTATTGATAATTTCAAGTGTCTTTCTGTCATCATCACTAAAGTCAGACACTAAACCTTGTGGATTATCTACAAAGTCATTTTTAAAGTTACTACCCTTAATATCCCACATTAGTATATAATTTTCGAATAAAGAAATTTCTTCTGAAGTAAATGGCATTAATCCCGACTTTAGGATATTTAGTACATTTTCCCTCTGATAAGAATTATTGATTGTTTCTAGGATTGAGGAGACTAATTTTATTAGTGGTTTTGTGAAAATATCTTCCTCCTTATCCATAAAATAAGGAATGTTATACTTATCAAATACACTGTCAATAATGCCATCATAGGAATTATCTTGTCTGTAAATAACTGCAATATCCTGATATGTATAGTCATTGTCAATAATCAATTCTCTGATATTTCTGGCTACAAAATCACATTCTGTATATTTATTTTTGCTTTCATACAGAATAATATTATTAGTTCCTTGGTCAAGGGAAGTCTTTTCAATTCGATAAACATTCTTTAGAATTGGTATAAGTTCACTTGTTTCAAACCTATGATTTTCTGCTAAAACTATTGGAGAGGCAATTTTCATATCATTATCTCTGGCAATCTTTTTTAGCTGATTTAAAGTTCTTTCAGTTGTAAAGAACAGTTCATTGTTGTTGGTTGAATCGGTATTTACGGTTATGTAAAAGTCCTTAGCATCTACCATTAATTTTGATAGAAATTCAAGTTCTACATTTGTAAAACCACTAAAGGAGTCAAGTGCAATAATGTAATCTTTAAAAATATTATTTTCTAATAAAGAATTATAGCCTTGGGTAATATAGTCATCAGGATCAACATAACTTTCGCTAACCAATGCATCAAAAGTATCACGAATTAGGCAAGTTTCTTTTAGCTTTGTTCTAAGGGTTTCATCCTCAATTTCACTTGCAGTTTCAAGGATTTTTTCACTTGTAATATTGCAAGTTTTGTATTCACTGACTGCTGAAAGCATTAAATTTATAAGTTCATTTTTATTTTTTGTATGGGAAAATAGAGGCAAATTGTCTTGACATTCATCAATTGCCAATGACATAATAATTGCCTTACCACCATCATCAAGTGGGATTTTGCCACTTGAACCGTTTACTGAAAATATATAATCACACAGACCTGTAAAGCCTTGTACATTTATATTCAGAGAGTCCTTTGGACCTAATAAATCCAGGAAAGTTCTCTGGGTATCAAAGGAACTTTGGTCAGGTACAATATATAAAATATTTTTCTCGCCGTTTTTTACCATATTGGCAAGAAGATTTGTTATGTAAGTGGTTTTGCCTGAACCACTTTCGCCTTTAATTATATTTAGCATTTACATCACCATAAATATTATAACACATCTACTGTCCCCAAAATGGGACTTATATCTTAATTAAAAAAACTTCAAATTATTTAAAAAATGATTTTACTTTTTCAAACCACTCTACTACTTGAAACTTGATTTTATAATTATCATTATCAGAAATCAAAGTCTTTTCATCATCAGTTAAGTTGGAATTTTCCAAATCACTGCTTTCACCTAAACAGAATGATGGGTACATTACACACCACCAATTGTGACCTTTCCCCTTACCTATAGTTATACGCAATGCATCATAAAAACCTGATGGTACAGTAAATTTTCCATACTGTCTTGTATTGAAATACATATTTGTAATTTCACCTTTTACCTTGTAGTTGTAACCTAAGTTATACACTTCTTTCTGTGCTACATTTAGGATATTTACAAGGTTATTTTCTGTTACCTTTATAGTATCTTCCTTAGTTTCACAATCTTTGTACAAATCTTCTGTATAGGAAAGAACCTTATCTCTAACTTTTAATTTTAATTCTTGGTCACTTTCTAAGTCGGAATTTGCTAGGATATGTAACCTAAAAATATCTTTCTCAAGTGACTTACATTGTGCAGTAAAAGGAATTAAAGAAAAAATTACTGTTAAGATTAAACCTAATGATAATGATTTTAATAATAATTTCATAATACAAAACCTGCCCTTCAATAAGAATATGGACAGGTTTATAAATTTTATTCAGTTATAATTGAACAACCACTCTTGATTGGTTTGCATAAGAATGTCTGTGGGTAGGTTTCTTTTAACTTTTCTACACACTTAATAGCATTCTTTTCGTTTTTAAACACACCAAAAACTGCTGAGCCTGAACCACTCATACAAGCACCGTTAGCCTTTAGTTTGTACATTAATTTCTTAATATCGTTAACTTCCTTAATATCAAGAAAAACATCAAAGTCATTGTACATTGAAGTACAAACTGAATTTAGGCTACGCATATAAATACCCTTAATAAGTTCATCGGAATATTTAAACTGTTTAGGTGGTTGTGCATCTATAGCGTCATAGGCCTCTTTGGTGGATACATTTACATCAGGTTTACAAATAACTATTATACAGTCAGGCATAGAATGAAGTTTCTCCATATCTGTACCGATACCTGTTGCAAGTTGAGTACCACCATTAATAAAGAATGGCACATCTGCTCCAATATAAGAACAAATTTCTTCCATATCTTTATTCTTAAGTCTGGTGTTATATAACTTATTAAGTCCCATTATAGTGGCAGCACCATCTGAGCTACCACCACCAAGACCTGCTTGTGAAGGTACAACCTTGTGAATATCAATATTGATACCTTCATTCTCAACTTTAGTATATCTGAAAAATCTTTCTGCTGATTTATACACAATATTTGTCTTATCAGTTGGCACATTACTGTCGTTACAAGTAACTGTAATTTCTTTAGTATCTGTTGTAGTGATGGTTATTATATCACTTAAAGAAATTGCCTGTAACACCAAACTGACAGAATGATAGCCGTCAGGTCTTCTGCCAAGTACATCAACTGCAAGATTTACTTTTGCCGGTGCATTAACCTTTATTTCCATCTTTTAACTCCACTAGGAATTCTTCAATTCTTCTCATAGCCTCAGCAATATTCTTTAGGCTATTACAGTATGAAACTCTGATAAAGCCCTCACCACATTCACCGAAAGCATTGCCCGGAACAACTGCAACATGCTTTTCTTTAATAAGTCTGGTGCAAAATTCTTCTGATGAAAGGCCTGTACTCTTGATACAAGGGAAGCAGTAGAAAGCACCCTTTGGTTCAAAGCAGTCAAGTCCCAGTTTATCAAATGAACCTACAATAAAATGCTTACGCATTTCATATTCGTCTTTCATACTTTCAATATCATCATCACCATGACGAAGAGCCTCAATAGCAGCATACTGTGCAGTTGTTGGAGCACTCATAATACAGAACTGATGTAGCTTAGTCATTTGGGAAATAATTTCCTTGGGACCAAGGGCGTAACCAAGTCTCCAACCTGTCATTGCATATGTTTTACTGAAACCATTAACAACAATAGTTCTTTCATACATACCGTCAATACTTGCAATTGAAGTATGTTTTTCCTTTGTATATGTAAGTTCTGCATAGATTTCATCAGAAAGAACCATTAAGTCATGTTTCTTGATAACTTCAGCAATTGCTTCTAGGTCTTTCTTTTCCATAATACCACCGGTTGGGTTATTAGGATAAGGAAGAATAAGTAGTTTTGTCTTGTCTGTAATAGCTTTTTCTAGGTCTTCAGGAACAATTCTAAATTCATTCTCAACCTTAGTATCCATTAGTACAGGAGTAGCACCTGCCATTTCTGTTAGTGGTTCATAACATACAAATGATGGTTGAGGAATGATAACTTCATCTCCCGGACCTGCTAAACAACGAATTGCTACATCAATAGCTTCACTACCACCAACAGTAACAAGTACCTGTGAAAGTGGTTCATATTTAATACCGAATCTACGGTCAATATACTTAGTAATTTCATCTCTTAAAATAGACAAACCTCTGTTTGGTGTATACCAAGTTTTGCCCAGTTGTAGTGAAGAGATACCTTCTTCTCTAACATGCCAAGGTGTCTTAAAATCAGGTTCACCTACTGAAAGAGAAATAACATTGTCCATCTCAGCAGCAATATCAAAGAACTTTCTGATACCTGATGGCTTAACAGAAACGATTTTACTGTTGAGTACCTTTGAATAATCCATTATAATACAAGGCTCCTTTTATCTTCTTCTTCAATAGTTTCTGCCATAACAACGCCACCCTCTTTGTAATTCTTTAGGATAAAGTTAGTTTGGCATGATAGAACATTTGCTAAAGGTGATAGTCTTCTGCTAACAAATGATGCAACATCATTCATAGTCTTACCTGTAACAACTAGAGAAAGGTCATAAGAACCTGCAATTAGGTTTACTGTTTCAACTTCATCAAAAGCCATAATCTTCTCTGCAATCTTGTCAAAGCCTGTTTCTGGTTCAGGAGCAACCTTAACTTCAATAATAGCAGAAACATCTTTGTCTTCTAGCTTTTCCCAGTTTACAACTGCCTTGTAACCTTTGATGATACCTTTTTCTTCATATTCCTTAATTTGAGCCTTAATATAGTCTTCAGGCTCACTTAGAATTAACGCAAGTTCTGATGTTGTATATTTTGAATTTTCGGATAATAATTTAAGTAACTTATTCATAATAATACCTCACACTTTTACTAATTGTTTCTTTTCGTTTGTTTCTATTAAATGAACACATACAACTGATGCAAGGAGAAAAACTTCTCTTCCATTATCGGTTATATTGATTTCATAGCCTTTTGATAAATCTGCCCATTTCTTGTAATGAGTTAAGAGAACTGAGTTATCTGTATCTCTAATTTCAAAATTTTTACCAAGAATATCGCCACAAATTCTCCAACTGATACCGTAATAATAGCACATTGGTCTAAACTTATTTTTGTTAAAAACAAGTCTTATGGTACTATTATTATTCTTAATTGTAAAAGCCTTCATAAATGGCAATGGTACAGAATAAATTGTACACAGCTTATTAAAGCTAATGTCTGTAATAACAAGATTCCAATATGAATGGCTATAGTCCCTTAGCACATAGTACTTTACATGACCCAGTTCATCATAAATTACAAATCTTGAATTTACTGTTGAAGTATCTTTGCTAAAATAGAACTTCATAAAAATCACCTTTTGCTAAATTTTACAATAGGTTTTTTCTAACGCTTTCTTTAAAGGAAAATTCCTTGAGTGGTTCTTCCTTTTCTCTTACATTATAGCACATAATCTGACCTAAAATAAACCAGAAAATTATTACCATAAATGATATATCAAAAACCAGTGCTTTCTCAAAACAAGCAAACACCAGATATGACACAATAAAACTAAATAGACATGGGAAAATGCCATGTTCAAGTTCTTTACCTTTTCTAAACAAATACTTTGTAATTGATACACCGTTTCTAAAGGCAAAAATCATAAACAACAAAAATCCAATTACACCTGAACATACAAGGATAGTTATGTATGCATTGTGAATATCTGTTGTAAAAGTGGCAAACATACTTGCAAAGTCACCACTATATAGGTTAGCAAAATGCATACCACCGTCAATATATTTATAGCTATAATCCAAAATATTACCCTTACCGATACCCATTACAGGATGATGGGAGAAAATAGTCACTGCTTGATTCCACAAAGTAAATCTACCGGAATCAACATTAGAATTTTCATGTTCAAAAGTAACATCAGAATTTTCCGGTAATACTGTTGTTATATTTGAACCTACATCACTGTCTGAAATAATAATATTGCTATTGGAATTAATAAGTGTTGATACACCGATTTGGCAAATACTTCTTAGGAAATATGTGCAACAAATAATAACAACACCGGCAACTAATGTGGAAAGAAATCTCAGTATCAGTTGTTTCTTCTTATAGTCACCTCTTGAAGTGATAAACTTTGTAACAACAAAGACAATAACATAACCAAGGAACAAAACCATACTTGCATTACTGTCACACAAGAATAAAGTCAGAATATTAATAAACAGACCTGATGAAAGCCAAATTCTTGATGTAGCAGGTAAAGCAGAATACTTACTGTCAAACTTATGTATTGTTAGTATATGCACACAAAATACAACAAATACAGATGCAAACCCACAAAGGTTAGGATTAATAAAAAGACCTGTAAATCTGTTTTCATATACAATCAAGTCTATCCATTCATTGTGGTAAGAAACATTAAACACAAGACAAGCAATGCCTACTACTTGCATTAATGTTACCATATAAAGAAAAATTCTTGCAACCGTATACAGTTCATGCTTTATGCCGGTACTTTTCTCAATATATGCTCCATAAAAAACAAAGAAACATACCATAACAAAAATAAAGAACAACATATTTGTCAGGAAATTGTCTGTAATATGGATAAGGGCTGTAATAAGGTTAACGCCCAAAAAGGCCATTGCCCACAAACCAAATTCCATTTTTTTGTATGCTTTATACTTCACTATATTCCTAATAGTAAGATAAATTCCCCAAATAGCAAGGATAATTAAAAAACAATAAGCCGGTATTTGAAGAAAGGCTACATTAGTAAAAAACAAACATAAAATAAAACTTACTCTAAAATAGCTTGAGTTATTCAGTAGGCTAATTTTGCCCACCTCCCTATCATTTAAATACTTCTTTAACAGTCTTTAGCATTAAACTAAAATCTCTTCTTAATCTAAATCTTTGAAGATACTTTAAATTATATCGCATTTTATCCGGGAGAATTTTGTTGATATAAGTTGCATCAACATCATCACCTTCTTTAAGGAGTTTGTTCTCATCCTTATACTTAATTGAAGCAAAGCTTGTAATACCGGCAGGTAAAAGAAGTGTTGCGTAATATACAGGTTTATACTGCTCAACATACTTTACAACTTCAGGTCTTGTACCTACTATAGTCATTTTACCGGTAAGTACATGAAAAATCTGTGGTAATTCGTCAAGTCTATACTTTCTTAATGCTCTACCGATTAGGGTAACTCTTTCGTCACCTTCTTTAGTAAGAAGTTCACCACACTGGTCTGAACCAACAATCATTGTTCTGAATTTCAAAATCATAAAGCGCTTACCGTACTTAGTAACACGCTCTTGCTTATAAAACACAGGGCCTTTGGTGGCACTAATCTTAATAATAAAAGCAATTACAATCATTGGTATTGCAAGTAATATAATCAAAATAATTGACAAGATAATATCGGATATTCTCTTAAGAATAATACTTGTTTTTTTCTTTTTTAATATATCGTAATATTTCTTAACTTCCGGACATTGGAACTCCTTAGGGAGTTTATCAAAATCTTTTAACAAAATAAATTCTCCGTTCTAGAATAAAATGCACATACATAAGTTATATTATATATCAAGAAACCTATTAAATCAATAAAAAATAATTAATTCGTAAATATAATTATTTTTTGAAATTTTACACATATTTTCCCTTGACTTATGGTACTTAGTTGGGTAAAATATATGTATAGAAATTGAGGTGAAGCTAAATGAACAATGAATTTGCACCTGATCTTATCACACTTATTGATGATGAAGGTAACGAACACAGCTTTGAAATTCTGGACACTATTGATCATGAAGATAGTGAATACTATGCACTTTATCCATTTTATGAGAATCCGGAGGATAGTGTAAACGATGCCGGAGAATACTATATTATGGAAGCTATCATCAACGATAATGATGAAGAAGAATTTGCTGAAATTGACGATGAAGATTTACTAGATTATTTAGCAGAAAAGTTTGAGGCTAACTTTGAAAAACTTTTCGATGACGAAGACGAAATCTAAGATTTAGTTTATCCCCCTACCTGATTTGCGAATATGCGAAAATAACCCTACAACTTTTTAAAAGGGAGCACGGACTCCATATGCGGTGTTGAAGACCTTATGATTCATCAGGGATCCTAAAGCTGTTGGGAGTGCACCCACCTGTCATTTTGTAGGCAGGTTATATTTAAGCATTTACGGTCAGGTGGGGTTTTTCTATAATTTTTTAAATTTGCGAGGACTTTATATATGAAAATATCTGTACTTGGATGTGGACGCTGGGGCAGTTGTATTGCCTGGTATCTTGACAAAATCGGTCATGATGTACTTTCCGGAGGACTGGAAAACGCACCTGAATTTATTGCTCTAAAGAACAACAGAAAGAACGACTACCTTTCCTACCCTGACTCTATTGAGGTTTCTTCTGACCTTAAGTATTCAGTTGAAAGGGCTGAGGTTATTGTTATTTCTATTAGTTGTCAGCACCTTAGAGAATATATGACTGATATTGCTAAGTACGACCTTACCGGAAAAACTATTGTACTATGTATGAAAGGTATTGAAGAAACTACCGGAGAAAGACTTAGTGAAGTTGTCAGTGAGTTTATTGACAAAGACAAAACTAAGGTTGCAGTTTGGGTTGGTCCGGGACATCCACAAGACTATGTAAGAGGTATTCCTAACTGTATGGTTATTGACAGCGAGGATGAAGAAGTTAAGAGAAAGCTGGTTAAAGAATTTAACAGTGAGCTTATTCGTTTTTACATAGGTACAGATTTAATCGGTACAGAAATCGGTGCTGCTGCAAAGAATGTTATTGGCATTTGTGCCGGTATGCTTGATGGACTTGGATATACAAGCCTAAAAGGTGGCTTAATGGCTAGAGCACCTAGAGAGGTTGCTGCCCTTATTAAAGTTATGGGTGGTAATGAAATGAGTGCATATGGACTTTGTCACCTTGGTGACTATGAGGCTACTTTGTTCTCTAAATGGAGTCACAACAGAATGTACGGTGAACAACTGATTAAAGGTAAAAAGTTTGAAAAACTTGCTGAGGGTGTTATGACAACTAAGGCAATTTACAAATTAGCTAAGAAGATGGGTGTGGAAATGCCTATTGTTAATCAGCTATATGAAGTTCTATTTGAAAATAAAGAAATCACTCCTGCACTTGACGCTCTGTTTAAGAGAGATGTTAGAAGTGAATTTTAATTAAAATTTTATATTTACATAAAAAAGACCTGAATTATCAGGTCTTTTCTTTATGCCTATTTTCTTTTTACTATATCGACCTTAGTTAACTTAAAGAATAGATATGCTAAATTCATACCAATCATATAACACAAAATATCAATAATGTCAAAGAAACCTCTTGCAGTTACATACTGCATAATTTCTATACCAAATGAAATTGCTAAGAAAATAAGTTCAGTAAAAATTACACCCTTATTTTTAAAGAAATACGCAATCGGCATTAACACAATTATATTTAGGATAAACTGTAATAATGATTCTGAGTCGGTAGTTAGTTCTTGTAATGATGTAATTAAGTTGAATTTCATTTCTCTTATGAAAGAATTACGACCATAAAGCACAAATAATAGGAACAAAAAGTATAAGGATACTACAACCTTAAATACAATTGGGTGAACCTTTAGTCCTGTAATTAAATACACAATAAAAGTACAAGCCACCATTGACAATATCATTGTCAATATACTACTTAGCACATATATTGTATCACCTAAAATAGTCGGAACCATATCCATTAGTACTAAGTTATATAATAAATATCCACCTACTACACCAATAACAATTGAAATTATTAGTTTAATAACATAAACTGTCTTATTCATAACCTTCTCCTTTCAACAAGTAATTATGATTATACCATATATTTTAAGAAATATGTCATATTACAATGTTTTGTTATTATTTTTGGTAGTAATTTAGAATAATTTAAAACATTGGGTATAAAAATAGTGAATTAACACAAAGAAAAAGTCCACCCAAAAGGATGGACTTTAAGTTTATAATTTTAAGTTTGGTATTAGTACATACCGCCCATATCAGGCATTTGTGGCTGAGCAGGAGCAGCAGGTTCTTTAATATCACTTACAAGTGATTCTGTTGTTAGAACCATTGATGCAACTGATGATGCATTCTGTAGAGCTGAACGAGTAACCTTAGTTGGGTCAACAATACCGTTCTTCATCATATCCATATATTCACCTGTTAGAGCGTTGTAACCATAGTTTACTTCGTTCTTTTCTAGGATATTATTTAGGATAACTGAGCCTTCAACACCGGCATTAGCAGCAATCTGACGAACAGGTTCTTCAAGAGCCTTAAGAACAATCTTAACACCTGTTAGTTCGTCACCTTCTGTTTCGTTAACCAGTTCAGAAACTGCACTGATTGTATTTACAAGAGCAGTACCACCACCGGCTACGATACCTTCTTCAACAGCAGCCTTTGTAGCAGCTAGAGCATCTTCAATACGAAGTTTCTGTTCCTTCATTTCGATTTCTGTAGCAGCACCTACTTTGATAACTGCAACACCACCGGCTAGTTTAGCTAGTCTTTCCTGTAGCTTTTCTTTATCAAATTCAGATGTTGTTGTTTCAATCTGTGAACGGATGTTGTTTACTCTATCCTTGATAGCCTGAGAGTCACCTGCACCATCAACAATGATTGTATTTTCTTTGTCAACCTTAACCTGACGAGCAGTACCTAGCTGATCAATTGTGCAATCCTTTAGTTCAAGACCTAGATCTGATGTGATAACCTGACCACCTGTTAGGATAGCAATATCCTGTAGCATTTCTTTTCTTCTATCGCCAAAGCCCGGTGCTTTAACTGCAACACAAGTAAATGTACCACGAAGTTTGTTAAGAACTAGAGTTGTTAGTGCTTCACCTTCAACATCCTCAGCAATAATAAGAAGTTTCTTACCTGCCTGAACAATCTGTTCTAGTAGTGGTAGAATTTCCTGAGTTGTTGAAATCTTCTTATCAGTAATAAGAATTAGACAATCATCAAGTTCAGCAACCATCTTGTCTGTATCTGTTACCATATAAGGTGCAATGTAACCTCTGTCAAACATCATACCTTCTACAACTTCTGAATATGTTTCAGCAGTCTTTGATTCTTCTACTGTGATAACACCGTCAGTAGAAACCTTTTCCATTGCTTCAGCAATTAGCTTACCGATTAGTGGGTCAGCTGATGAGATTGTTGCAACTCTTGCAATATCCTCTGTGCCTGAAACAACCTTAGAATTCTTCTTTAGAGTTTCAACTGCCTTGTTAACTGCCTTTTTGATACCGTTCTTTAGTACCATTGGGTTTGCACCGGCAGTAACATTCTTCATACCTTCACGGATAAGAGCCTGTGCAAGTAGAGTAGCTGTTGTTGTACCGTCACCGGCAACATCGTTAGTCTTTGTTGAAACTTCCTTAACTAGCTGAGCACCCATATTTTCAAATGGATCATCAAGTTCAATTTCTTTAGCAATAGTAACACCATCGTTAGTGATTAGTGGTGCACCAAATTTCTTATCTAGAACAACATTTCTGCCCTTAGGACCTAGTGTAATTTTAACTGTATCAGCAAGTTGGTCAATACCGGACATTAGAGCCTTTCTTGCCTCTTCACCATAAAGCATTTGTTTAGCCATAATTTATTAACCTCTCTTCTTATTCAACAATAGCAAGAATATCTGACTGTGAAACGATAGTGTATTCTTCACCGTCAAGTTTAATTTCAGTACCACTATACTTAGAAGTAACTACCTTGTCGCCTACTTTAACTGTCATTTCTACCTTTTCACCGTCTACTACACCACCCGGACCTACGGCTACTACTGTAGCAAAAGCAGGTTTCTCCTGTGCAGATGTAGAAAGAACAATACCAGAAGCTGTTGTCTGTTCAGCCTCTTCTACCTTAACAACTACTTTGTCTGCTAATGGTTTGATTGTCATAATATTTATCCTCCTTAAAGTTGTTTATCTACTTAGTTTAGCACTCTCTATCTCTGAGTGCTAAATATATTGTAGCACCAGTTTTTCATACAGTCAAGACCTTTATAGGGATTTTTTTTAAAATCTTATATACATTTTTCTATTTACTGTACATATTATCACATAAGTTTCACTTAACGCTTAAAATACATATATGCTTGGCACTTTAGCATACCATTGTATAGCTTTCTTCTCTTGTCAGCTTTGCGACCAAAGATTTTTTCAAATTCATCATCCGGTGATATTATAGTATAACTCCAACCGTCTTTTTTGACGAATTTTTTACCCATAATTTTATAAAGTTCTCTTGCCCTATCAATATCAAGAAGTCTTTCACCGTAAGGAGGGTTGGTAATAACTGTACCTCTCTCAGTATCATGGACAAAATTCCTTATATCTCTATGCTCAAATGTAATTCTATCGGCTACACCGGCTTTTTCTGCATTTTCTCTGGCAATATTTAGGCTTTCTTCATCAATATCATAACCTATGCCCCTAAATGCACAATCGGTATTGATTTCAGATTTTGCCTTTTCTCTCTCCTGCTCCCACACTTCACTAGGAATTTGTTTCCAATTTTCTGCTGAAAATTCTCTGTTTAGTCCCGGTGCAATTTTCATAGCTTTTAAGGCACTTTCGATTAGAATTGTACCACTGCCACACATTGGGTCAATTACAGTATGGTTAGCCCTAACCATAGAAAGTTCGGCCAAAACTGCTGCTAAAGTTTCTTTGATAGGTGCATCATTTGAATTTTCTCTATAGCCTCTTTTATAAAGACCTTTGCCTGTTGTATCAAGCATAATAGAAACTTTATCTTTAAAGATTAGGAACTGAATTTGGTGCAAGTCACCATCATCATTTAGCCATTCAACACCATAAGCTTTAGAAAGTGACTTTGCTGAGGCTTTCTTAATAATCTTCTGACAGTCAGGTACAGACATTAGCTGACTTGATAGACAAGTGCCTTTTACAGGAAAATTGTCATCCTTATCAATATATTCAGACCATTTGATTTTGCTTACACCGTTAAAAAGTTCTTCAAATGTTCTGGCATAAAAAGTGCCTAAAAGAATCATAATTCTCTCGGCATATCGGCTACAAATATTGGCTCTTGCAAGGATGTTGTAATCACCCTTAAAAATTACTCTGCCGTTCTCAGGTGTTACATCTTTAGCACCCATAAATTTTAGTTCGTTAGCTACAAGACCCTCTACACCTAAAAGGCAAGTAGCAACATATGTTAGTTCTTTCTTCATAAAAATCTCCAAAAAATATAGAGGCTCAAATGGGCCTCTATATTCATTCACTTAATTGTTATTAATATTCTTCAGGTTCCAGTAAACCGTAAGTGTTGTTCTTACGCTTGTAAACAACATTTGTTTCATCAGTTTCTGCATTGATAAAAACAAAGAAGTCATGGTCAAGCATATTCATCTGTAGGATAGCTTCTTCAACAGAAACAGGCTTAATAGGAATTGTCTTTGTTCTAATGTCAAATTCCTGTTCGTCCTCAATATCCTCTTCAGGAAGAAGAACAGCAAAATCAGCTGTGTTATCTCTAAGTCTTCTTGCTAGACGAGTTTTGTTCTTTCTCATCTGACGACCTAGAATGTCAACAACCTTATCTAAAGCATCGTTCATTTCGTCCTGAGTATCCTCAGCACGGAACACCATACCATTATCTTTTACTGTAACTTCAACAGTCTGACGGTTCTTATATAGTGTTACAACAACAGAAGCCTCTGCATCTTCAGAGAAAATCTTCTGAAACTTTGCTAATTTCTTTTCGCATAGTTCTTTAAAGTTGTCCTTTAAATTTACTTTTCTTGCAGTATAGGTGATTTTCATTAAAATTCCCCCAGTATTTATTTATTACGATTACCTCTGCGTGAGTAACCGCGACTTTCATTTCCACGCTTTAAGTCGGAAATTTTATCCTCGGAGGTTCTCTTGAATTTATTCATCATATCTTCAAAGGAACTACTGTCGTCCTTGGACTTTTCCCACTGAAAGTTTCCAGGTGAAGTAACCTTTGGAGCAGGCACATATGGTTTTCTAGGCCTACGCTGTCTAGGCTTTGGTGCCGGTTTCTCAATATTTGCTTTAATTGATAGTGAAATCTTGCCATTATCAATGGAAACAACCTTTACGGTAACTTCGTCACCAACCTTGATTACATCATTAATATCATTTACGAATTCATGAGAAATTTCAGAAATATGAACCATTCCTGACTTATCCTCCGGCAAAGCAACAAATGCACCAAACTTCATTACGCCTGTTACTTTACCTTTTACTACACTACCTACTTCCAGAGACATACTCTACCCCTTGCTCCATTCATCAGTCACCTGATATATTTACGAATACTCTTTCTCCGGCATGAAGATAACCATCTTCCTTTGCCTTCTGTTCTATATAATCCTCATTATCCTTATCGGACAGGTTATATATATTTGTTATTTCGTCATTCTTGATTTCCTGAACAGAAATTTTCTTATTCAATTCAGCAAGTTGACTTTTTTTCTTGTCAATCTGACTATACTGTGTTATCAAAGCATACACTGCATAAACTGCAAAAACAAAAACAGCAACATAAAGCAAAATAAACTTTCTTTTGCGTTTCTTCTTAGGTGTAACTTCTTTTACAACACTATCAGAACCAGTAACAATTTCTTCGGAATTGTTTTTAGTTTTATTTTCTTCTGTCATTTTTACTACCTTTGTTAATAAAAAATAATACTCTTTTTTCTTTACATAAATTATACACTAAAGGGGTAAAGAATTTCAATAGTTTTGCTAAAACTTTTTTGAAAAATTTAATAATTTTTCGGGAAAAAGTACAAAATATTGAATAAAACTTAGTAAAAAGTACAATAGATAGTCTTCCTAAGGTCAATCTTAGCACTATAAATGAAAGGAAAAATCCCACAATCATATATATTCTCAGCTGACCAAAATTATAGGCTAAAGAAAACATAAAAGCAACTATAGCAGAAAAAATCATAAACAGTAAGTCTGTTACAAAGACTACGATTTTATTATTTCTTGTAATTACTCTAATAAACCTTAGGACTTCATATACTATGTAAATAAATATACCCCACAAAAGTGAAAACAAAAAGACAATCGGATGAAAAGTTTGGTATAGTGCCATTATCTCAACAACCTTTTTAGGAAGCTTTTATCCTGATTTTCCTTAATATATTGGAGAGAATTTACTTTACCGTCAACATCAACCTCTCCACTTTCTAAATCAAGTTTGCTGATATGGAGAGTTTCTCCCCTAACTACCAAAGATGAAGTTTCCAGTGTTAAAATTACACTTTCTTCTGTAAAAGCATTTACATCTTTCACACCGGTTACTGACAAAAACTTTCTGTCTTTTAAAATTATTTCATTTGCAGACATAATAATCCCCCATATATTCACTTAAATAATAAATTATATGGGGGAAAAATTAATTTATGATATTGGCTTATAAAGTGTAACAGCATCTTCTTTTCTCACTGTTTCTTTAACAGAAACAACTTCTACCGATACTGTTCTTTCACCTAAAGTAAGGTCAATTCTGTCACCTTCGTTAATCTTTGTTGAGGCTCTTGCTACCTTACCGTTTACCAGAACTTTACCTGCATCACAAGCTTCATTTGCTACTGTTCTACGCTTAATAATACGGCTAACCTTTAAATATTTATCAAGTCTCATAATAATCACCTATATATAAAAATAAAAGGCTGACATAGAGTCAGCCAAAATAAAAGCAAAATTACTTGTTTACAGTATTCTTGAATTCCTTACCGGCCTTGAAAGCAGGAACTTTAGAAGCAGGAATTTCAATCTTGTTACCTGTTCTTGGGTCACAACCCATTCTTGCATTTCTCTGACGCTGTTCAAATGTACCGAAACCTGTAATCTGAATCTTATCACCGGCTGCTACTGTTTCAACGATTGTATCAAGTGTAGCTGTAAGTGCAGCTTCAGCATCCTTCTTAGTTAGTCCACTCTTTTCTGCAATTGCAGTAATTAGTTCTGTCTTTTTCATTTTGTTTTCCTCCGATAAAATTATTTAACTTCATTCCATAGCGAATCAAGTTGGGATAAAGTAGTAGAGTCCATATCTATATTACGCTGTTTTGCAAGTTCTTCCATCTTACGAAAACGATGAGTAAACTTATCACAAGCAAAGTAAAGTGCCTGTTCGGAATCTACTTTTAAAAATCTTGAAACATTTACAACAGAAAATAGTAAATCTCCAAGTTCTTCTGCCATATTTTCTTTGTCACCATTTGAGATGGCTTGTTCTAATTCATCAGTTTCTTCCTTAACCTTTTTGAATGCTTCTTGAGCATTTGGAAAATCAAAACCAACTTTAGCAGCCTTTTTCTGAAGTTTCTCACTTCTCATAAGTGAAGGAAGTGACTTAGAAACACTGTCCATTGCTTCTGACTGAGTTTTCTGGGATTTTGTCTGCATTTTGATTTTGTCCCAGTTATTCAAAACTTCTTCTGTAGTATCTGCTGTGACATCAGCAAAAATATGGGGATGACGGATGATAAGCTTTTTGCAAATACCATCACAAACATCATCTATATTAAAGCTACCGATTTCACTTTCCATTTCTGAATGGAAAACAACCTGTAAAAGAACATCACCAAGTTCTTCCTTAAGAAGTTCTTTATCTTTGGTATCAATAGCTTCAATTACTTCATAAGTTTCTTCAATGAAATTTTGCCTAATTGATTCATGAGTTTGTTCCTTGTCCCAAGGGCAACCGTTTGGTGCTCTAAGGAGTTTCATAATCTTGATTAAATCTTCAAATGTATAATTTGGCTTTTTCTCAAATGACAAAACAATTCCTCCCTTTAGCTTTTTGCTAAAAGATACTAGACTATTTTACTTCAAAAACCTGAGTTTTGCAAGTATTTTAGCCAATTTTTCATTATTTTTTATCATTCCAAGGTCATTTTCATCAAAAGTTCTTAGAATTATGATAGCTAATACATAAATTATTGCTGCAACAACAATAGAAATAAGTGTTGCCATATAAATATTCATTATACTACCCAGTAGGTAATATGTTAAAAATGCACCTCCACCACAAAGAATTGCACTTACAAGTGGCTTAATAATTGCATTTGAGAAGTTAGGTCTAATGCCTGTTGCCTTTACAAGTACATACATAGCAATTACACAAGCTACTAAGAAACCTACAAGTGTACCTGTAGCAGCACCACGAATATTTACATTTACATTGCTAACTAAAGCAAAGTTCATTACAACCTTAATAATAACTGCAAGTGAATATAGCTTAACCGGTGTACTAACCTTACCTACACCTTGTAGCATTGAGCAAATTGGAGTAATACCAGCCATAAACAGTACTGCAATACCCATAATCTTTAGGCATTCACCACCAACAATAGCAACATTACCACCATAGACAATTTCCATAATTGGGTCAGCTAAAACTGCAAGTCCTATACCACAAGGGAAAGTCACAAGACAAGTTAGCTTAAGCACTCTGTTAATAGCTACCTTTAGTTGCTTTCTGTCACCCTTTGCATATGCACTGGTTACCATAGGCATGGCAGTTGTACCAAATGCCTGAGTGATAACAGTTACTAACTGCATTAGTGTTAGGGCAGTACCGTAACAACCCCAAAGTTTTGTATGGATTGTGCCATCAGTTACTGCATCAGCATACATAGGATATTGTGCTGCCAGTTCTGAACCATGTGTTGTTGATAGGTCAGAAATAAGGTTCTGAATAATAAGTCCGTCAATAGTACCGGAAATATTCATTACTAAAGCACCTAAACCGATTGGAATAGCAGTTTTGATAAGTATCTTAAATGTTTCATTCTTACTACGAGCATCAATAGATGAGTCTAGTTCTGCCTGAGTGATACCACCACCAACTCTCTTATACTTAATAAGTAAGTATAAGAAACTAAGTACAGAACCGATTGTGATACCCATTACTGCACCGGATACTGAGAAACCTACTAAAGTATAAATAGCAGACTTTTTATCGGCAAAAGTAATACCAAATACTGTACCTGTCGACTCATAGCTATCTAAACCAAACTTCATAATCAAATAAGCAAAGGTTAAACCAAAAATAAGCTTTGATGCACCTTCAATAATTTCTGAGACAGAAGTTGGTGTCATATTTCGCATACCTTCAAAATATCCACGATAGATTGAAACTAAGCAACCAAAGAAGATAGTTGGAGATAAGCAAATCATTGATGGCAATGCATATGGAGAATGAATAATTCTAATATAGAAAAAACTACCACCAAACATTAGTAATGAGAAAATAACACCCATTATGATAAAGAAAGGAATTGACACCTTATGTATCTGTCTAATATCCTTATATCTTTTATTTGCATTACTCTCTGAAATTAATCTTGAAACAGCAATAGGAAAACCTGCTGTAGCAAGTGTAAACAATGGTACATAAATTTCATAAGCGTTGTTAAACAGACCTGTACCAAATGAAGCTAATTCATCACCAAAAATACCATACACTCTTGTTAGTGCAACTTTGTAAATCATACCACAAAGTTTTACTATAATAAGTGCAAGTGACATTATCATTGCACCTTTGACAAATGTTTGGGACTTTATACTTTTATCTTTTACTTTTTTTCTGCTCAAATTAAATCACCTTTTACAGATAAAAAAGGCGGATTTGGACCGCCTTTTTCATATTATTACTTGTTAATTAATAATTTAAGTTAAAAATTATTCCTCAGACTGAGGTGTCTTTAGTGTTACAGAAGCATCTTCTAAATCAGCATCTTCATCAGAGTCGCTCTTAACAACTACTTCCTTAAATGGGTCTTCTACAACAACCTCTTCTTCTGTTGGGTCTTCATCAGGAACAAATGGTTCAGACTCAATCTTTGCGCCACATTTGTTACAGAATAGACTATCTTTGTTAAGTTCAGCCTTACATACAGGACAGATAATCTTATTCTTAGCATAAGTAATCTGTTCCTTAGTTGACTGAAGCTGAGCCTTTAGTTCATCAATTTCTCTAATAAGAAGTTCGATAGACTTGGTGTCTTCTGAACCAATCTTTGTGCTGGTATAAACTTCTTCACCAAGAGTCTGGTACTTCTTGCGAATTTCGTTATTTAGACCGGAAGCAGTGAAACGAAGTTTTGAATAATCAACAATTTCATTAGTCTTTTTGCCAACTGAATTAGCAGCAGACTTAACATTAACCATAACATCATCTAATAATCCCATAACCGGATACTCCTTTCATATAGTAAACCGAAAATTTGACAAAATTGTGCATTAAAATAAAAATGCACTTGTCATATATTGCCTAAATTATATCATCATTAGGTAAAATATTCAACCTTTATTTCAATTCTTTGAAAAATTTATTTACTTTATCCTTACGATTAAGTATTTCATCAAAGTGGTCAATATACTCATATGGGAATTTGTAGTTAAAAATTCTTGTTAAGCAGTTTGTTTGATGATTTTTTAGTTTTGTTGCACCACCTGCACCACAAGCTAAAATTGAATGGGTTTCATCCATAATGAAAACATTGTAAAGTCCTTCTTTACCGACCTTTGACCAACCTACATTTTCAAAATTACCTACCATTCTGCTTTGACGATACAGATAATAAGGGACATAACCCTTGTTAAACAAGGTTTCTTCTGCATATTGTAGCATTTTGCCTGTTCTTTCAGCATCTTCCTTGTTGGTGGTTAGACCTTGTTCTGTATAATCGGCTGAACGCTTAATTGACAAGGTATGGACTGTAATATTTTCTAGATTTTTTTCCACCAGCATATCAAGGGAATGTGCAAAACTTTCCACTGTATCAGTAGGAAGTCCTGCTATTAAGTCAGCATTTGTGCAGTTAAAATCATAAGTTCTTGCCAAATCAAACATTTCAAGTGCATTTTGAGCAGTATGCTTTCTGCCTATCTTTTCAAGTACACTATCGTTTAATGTTTGAGGATTAATGCTGATTCTTGTAACACCATTATCTTTTAGAACCTTTAGTTTATCTGTTGTAATGGTGTCAGGTCTACCGGCTTCAACAGTAAACTCTCTACAGGTTTCCATATTAAAGGAACTGTTAATTGCCTTTATCATTTTTTCCAACTGATTAGGGTTAAGTGTTGTTGGTGTACCACCACCGATATACACAGTTTCCAGGTGCAAATTATTTTCCTTTGCTATATTACCGGTATATTCAATTTCTTTACAAAGTAAATCAACATAAGGTTCTATTAAATGTTTTGTTCTTGCAACTGATTGAGAAACAAAGCTACAGTAACTGCATCTTGAAGGACAAAAAGGAATTGAAACATAAAGGGAAAATGAATTTTCTTTAGAAGAATTAATAATATCTTTTTCATACTTTTCGGTAATTTTTGCAAGGTTAATCTTTTCATCACTTACAAAGTAAGAATTTTTGAAATATTCCTTTGCATATTCTTCTGAATAATCTTCCTTTAAATTTCTAAAATACTTTACCGGTCTAATACCTGTAATCATACCCCAAGGCATTTTGATACCTGTATATTCTGTGAGAAGATTATAAAGAACACTAGAAATTAATCTTTCATTCTCTTTTTCATCTTCTGTTTTTGTAGTTGTTTCACTTTTCTGAAAGTTCTTAAAATTTACTGTAACAGAAATTTCATCATTAATTTCTGTTAAAATATATGGACTTTCATATTCAGTTATTTCATTACCATCAAATTTTACTACCTGTAACTTTTCATATGGAAAGAATAATCTTGTGATATTCTCAATTTCATAATGAAAAGGATGGTTCTTAATATATATCTTCATAGTTACTCATCATATAAGGGTTGTATTTCTTCTCATGAGAAAGTGATGTATTCATTTCGTGACCCGGATAAATTGTGTATTCACCCTCTATTTCTGCAATCTTTCTAAGGCTTTTAATCATTTTTGCTGATGAACCGTTTGGAAAATCAGTTCTGCCACATGATTCACAAAATACTGTATCACCTGAAAGAATTTTGTCATCAAAGATGTAACAACCACTACCCTCTGTATGACCTGGAGTTTCAATAAACTTAATTTTAGTATTGCCTAAAGAAATTTCCTCATTATCCTTTAGTGGGATTGTAGGGAATTTTTCCACTACGGTTCTTCCCATTTTTGCACTAAGGTTCAGTTTATCATCATTGATACATTCAACATCTTTTTCACCAACATACACCTTGGCATTTGGAAACAATCTTAGGAAACTTGCTACACCACCAATATGGTCAAAATGACCGTGAGTAAGCAAAATCATCTGCAAATCATCACCTAAAGAATGTATATCATTTAAAATTTCTTCAGAAAATTCTCCCGGGTCAACTAAGGCAAGTTCCTTTGTATCTTTATCCATAAGAAGAAAAGAATTTGTACCCATTATACTAACTACATACTGCTTTAATTCTATCATTTCATTATTTCCTCTGTATCTAAAATTATTGTAACAGGTCCGTCATTTAAAAGACTAACTTTCATATCAGCACCAAATTCACCTTTTTCTACAACAGAGATACCCTCTGTATGCAGCTTATCACAAAAATACTCATAAAGTGCATTTGCTTTATCAGGCTTTTCTGCATTAAGGAAGTTCGGTCTGCGGCCATGGGAGCAATCTGCATATAAAGTAAAGTTTGAGATTACCAATGTTTCACCATTAATATCAAGTAAAGAAAGATTCATCTTGTCATTTTCATCTGTAAAAACTCTAAGGTTAGCGATTTTCTTTGCCAGAAAATCAGCCTCTTTCTCACTGTCACCTGCTTTAACACCAAGTAAAATTAGGAAACCGTTACTGCACTTTCCTTTTACTTCACCGTCTATTGTAACACTTGCATCCTTTACTCTCTGTAATACTGCTCTCATAAAAATCCTATTCTCCTATATTCTTGTTACGGAAATTATACCGTTAATACTACCTAAATGGGTCATAACACCCTTTAGGTGGTCAATACCGTTTGTATCTATTGTGGCAATTACAACTGCATTGCCGTTTTTGGCTTCTCTTGAAGTTAAGTTACGAATGAAAATGTGCATTTGTGATAGCTTAATAGTAACATCAGCAAGTAGGCCTGTACGGTCAGTAGCAACAATTTCAAGTGTACTACGGTAGCTATCTTCCACATTATCAATCCAAGTTGCTTTTACCCATCTTTCCGGTTCAGCACAGTGTTCTATATCCTTAGGAACATTTGTACATTCCTTTTTGTGGATAGAAACACCGTAACCTCTGGTTATGAAACCGATAATATCGTCCCCCGGTAGTGGGTTACAACACTTAGAAAACTTAATCAAACAATCGTCCATACCCTGAATTATAACACCTGAAGATGCTTTTCTTGGTTTTGGAATTTCTTTAGGTGGGACAAATTCTTCAACTTTCTTTTCGTACTTCTTCTGATATTCTTCCTTAATTCTAGGCATAATCTTCCAGATTTGAATACCACCATAACCAATGGCAGCATAGAAATCTTCTAGGTTATTACAATGTTGCTTAGAATAAATTTTAGGAAAAATATCTTCCACATCACTATCGTTAAAGTAAAGTCCGGACTTCTTAAGTTCTGATTCAAGCATAGACTTACCCTCAACAATATTTTCATCACGCTTTTCACGTTTAAACCACTGTCTAATCTTGGTTCTGGCTTCAGAAGTTTTGACAATATTCAGCCAATCTCTCTTAGGTCCTAAACCTTCCTTTTGGGTGATAATCTCAACAATTTCGCCATTCTTTAACTTATAGTCAATAGGTACAATCCTTCTGTCAACCTTAGCACCAATCATTCTGTTACCAACTTCTGTATGAATTGCATATGCTAAGTCAATAACAGTAGAGCCGTTAGGTAGGTTCATTAAGTCACCCTTTGGAGTAAATACAAATACTTCATCTTGGCTAAGGTCATTCTTGATATTCTTAATAATATCTGTTGCATCTTCTGACTGAATTTGATTTTCGATAGTTCTACGCAAAGACTCAATTTGTTCTTGCATAGTCTTTTTGTCACTTTTACCGGGACCTAAACCCAGCTTATACTTCCAATGGGCAGCAATACCATATTCAGCAGCATAGTGCATTTCCCAAGTACGGATTTGTACTTCAAAAGGCACACCGTCTTTACCGATAACAGTAGTGTGAAGTGACTGATACATATTCTTCTTTGGTGTACTGATATAGTCCTTAAATCTATTAGGCAAAGGCTGATAAATATCGTGTACAACACCAAGAACATTGTAACAATCAAGGACAGAATCTACAATAACTCTAACTGCAAATACATCATAAATTTCGTCCATTGTTTTACCTTTCATAAAGGTTTTACGGTAGATTGAGTTAATAGACTTTACTCTACCTGTAACATAAATATGCTTAACAGTATCACCTATTCTTTCGGTGATTTCATGTTTAATTTTTTCTATAAATTTATCTCTTTCTTCTTTCTTTAATTGTAGGTCGTTTTCAATTTCTTCATAACCTACAGGATCAAGAATTCTGATAGAAATATCTTCCAGTTGTTCTTTCATTGCTTTCATACCTAAACGGTGAGCAATCGGAGCAAAAACCTCCATAACTTCTAGGGCTTTATCCCTTTGTTTCTGAGGTCTCATAACATCAATAGTACGCAAGTTATGAAGTCTATCAGCTAATTTTACGATAATAACTCTAATATCGTTACTCATAGCTATTAGCATTTTACGCAAGTTCTCAGCTTGTCGTTCCTCACGATTAGAATATGTAATCTTGGAAAGTTTAGTTACACCATCAACAATTTCTGCTACTGTTTCACCAAACTTCTTCTTTATTTCGTCAAGTTCAACATCGGTATCTTCTACAACATCATGTAGCAAAGCAGCTACAACAGACTCTGTATCCATACCCATTTGAACCAAAATACAAGCAACTGATGTTGGATGAAGAATATATGGTACACCGGAAACTCTCCTTTGGTCTTTATGAGCTGAACGAGCCAATAAGTATGCCTTTTGAATTAACTGTAAATCAAAATCATTTTCACTATTATTGATAAGTTCAACTAAATCATTAAAGTCCTGATAATTTGGATAATGTTCAACCATTTATATTCCCTCCTTAAGTTTTTTGATAAAAACAGAATCTTCTAGGTTTACCTTGCCACTTTCTTTCATTTCAATGATACTTTGGTAAAGTCCTTGTTGCCAATTTATTAAACCAAGTTCCTTCATTGAATAAAGAATAACAATAAGTTTACCCATAGAAATCTTGTAATTTAGGGCATTAACTAGAGCATATTCACCATAGATAAAGCCTTTATTCTGTTTTAAAAATCTATATACATAGGCAAAGTCATTTCTTGTTGGAAGAATTGACATTACTTCATTTTTAGTAAGTTTATACCTTTTAGCGAATTTATCAAAAATTCTTTCGCTATCAATAAGTTCTTCATTGTTGCTTTGGCTATACTTAATATCCTTAATAATAACACTTAAATTTTCTTGACCGTTATATATGTTTCTGTCAAGGCTTACTGCCACATCAACTATATCACCGTTTCTATATGAACAAGATTGAAAATTGTGATTAAAATACACTGCATATACTGGTACTTGTCCTTGTCCCCTGGAAAGAGTAATACGCATATGATTGCCGTTACCAATTTCTTTGATTGCAATAACGGTCATATTATATAAACCGAAAATCGGTGAAGGGTTACTTGCACCACAAGGCTCAATATAGCTTAAAGAATCAAGTATTGACAAATCAAGCTGATTAGGATTTAGCTTACAATCTATATGTAATATATTATAAGGCATTTTTATATCTTTGCAATAGGCATTAATAGCTTTTCTAAAATCATTGATTTTTTCTTTTTCTAAGCTGATACCTACTGCCATAGGGTGGCCACCATAATGAGTAAGGTGTTCACTACAGGCAAAAACTGCATCACATAGGGAAAAGCCCTCTACACTTCTGCCACTGCCTCTTGCTACGCCATCATCATCAATACCGATAATAATTGTTGGTTTATCGTAAATATCTTTTATTCTAGAAGCTGCTATACCAACAACACCTTGGTGCCAACCTTTTCCGGCAAAAACTAAAATTTTGTCATTTACAATGTTGGGAGTTCTCCTTACTTCTTCATCAATTGAAGCAAGAATTTCTTTCTCAATACTTTGTCTTTCTCTGTTATCCATTCCCAATTTATCGGCAATGGTAACTGCCTCATCTTCATCTTCTGTTAGAAGTAGGTTTACACTTTTTTCTGATGAACCAAGCCTACCACCTGCATTTATCCTAGGAACTAAAGTAAATGCAACATTGCTTGAATTTATTTCTTTCTCTGCAATACCTGACTCTTGTTTCATAGCATTAATGCCTATTCTGTCGCTATTTTGGATATGTCTTAAACCGTTCTTAACTAAAGTACGATTTTCACCTACTAAAGGAACAATATCACCTATTGTACCTAAGGTTGCTATGTCGCTAAAATTTTCAAGTAGACTGTCAACATCGGCATATTCACCCTCAATAGCCATTACAAGTTTAAAGGCTACACCAACACCTGAAAAGTCTTTAAATGGACTTTTGTCATCCTTTTGGTGGGCATTAACCACTGCTACTGCCTTTGGAATTGCACCTGAAGGCATATGGTGGTCGGTTATTACTGTATCTATACCTAAAGAATTTGCATAGTCAATTTCTTCTCTGGCTGAGATACCGTTATCAACTGTAATAATAAGGGTAACACCTAAAGAATGAATCTTATCAACTGCACCCTTATTCATTCCGTATCCCTCTCCTGTACGAGTAGGAATATAGAACATTACATCAGCACCTAAGCTATCCCTAAGGTAACTATAAAGTAGTGAAGTACTTGTTACACCATCGGCATCATAGTCACCATAGACACAGATTTTCTCACCGTTTTCTACTGCTGTAGTTATTCTTTCAACAGCTTTGTCCATATCTTTCATAAGGAATGGGTCAGAAAAATCTTTATTCTCCTGAAGAAAATTAATAACATCTTCTTCCTTGGTAATTCCACGAATATCCAGCATCATTGCAAGAAGTGGTGGGATTTCTAGCTTATTAGCCATAGAAATTGCCCTTTCCTTATTCACTTTTGCAACTGACCAAACTTTCATAATTACCTCAATTATTATTTAGCATTTCTTCTGCTAATTTCTTTGTATTTTCTGTTATTTCAATACCACCCATAATTCTGGCAAGTTCCTCAATTCTGCCGTTGTAATCTAGGGTTATAACATCTGTAAAGGTTCTGTCACCCTTAACATTCTTTCTAATTAAATTATGGTTATCTGCTAAGGAAGCAATCTGCACCTGATGAGTTACACAGATAACCTGTCTGTTCTTTGAAACTTCCTTTAGCTTTAGTCCTACTTTTCGTGATGCTTTACCTGAGATACCTGTATCTACTTCATCAAAGATTAAAGTATCTATTGTATCACTTTCCGATAAAACAGTTTTAATAGCCAACATCATTCTGGAAAGTTCACCACCGGATGCAATCTTAGAAACCGGTTTTGGTGTTTCTCCGGGATTGGCTGAAATTAATATTTCTACTTTATCCTTACCCTTTGAGTAAAGTGGACTTTGCTCTATGCTAACTGTAATTCTTACATTTGGCATATCAAGAAATTTCATTTCTTCTTCAACTCTATGAGAAAATTCCTTACCTGCTTTTTTACGCAAAGAAGTTAAATTCTCAGCTTTTTCTAAAGTAATATCATATAGCTTTTCATACTGTTCTTTAGCCTCAGCCATATCTTTATCGTAGTTTAGAAGTTTTGTAAGTTTTTTCTGAGCATTTTCTCCATACTCTAAAATTTCCTCAATAGAGTTGCCGTATTTACGCTTTAGTTTATATATTTCATCAAGTCTTATTTCAATTTCTTCCAGTCTTGATGGGTTAAATTCAAGTTCATCTATTAAGTCGGAAATTTCTGCTGAAATATCCTGTAGTGCATATGAAAGGTCACTTAGTCGATTACTGACATCCTCAGCCTCTTCAAGAAAGTTTGATGCTTTAATAAGGTTTGTACTTGCCTCATCAACCATTTCACAAGCATTTCCACCATTATATCCTGATAAAATTGACTTTGACTTATCCAGATATTGGCGAATTTTCTCGCTATTTTGGAGTAACTTCTTTTCATTTTGGAGTTCTTCCTCCTCACCTGCAGTTAAAGATGCATTGTTGATTTCATCAACTTGGAAGGTCAATAAATCTATTTCATAAAGTCGCTGACTTTCATCTCCACCATTTTCTTTAAGGAGTTTATTTAGTTTTTTTAATTCTTTAAAAGAAACATTATAGTCATCAATTACAGAAGAAAGTTCTGCAAAATTGTCAATATAATTTATATGTGACTCAGGTGACATTAATTCTAAACTTTCATGCTGACCATGAATATTGATAAGCTCAATACCAATTTCTTTTAATGTAGAAACAGTAGTAGGTCTGTCGTTGATTCTACAAGTATTTCTGCCATTTAGAGAAAGTTCTCTGCTAAGAATTAAGGTATCATCATCCACTTGAAAACCAAGGTCAATTACTTTTCCCTTAATTTCCTTAGAAATATTTGTAAAAGTAGCAGAAACAAATGCACTGTCACTTCCTGTTCGGATAATATCTTTACTTGTTCTGTGACCTGTTACTGCATTGATTGAATCAATAATGATACTTTTACCTGCACCGGTTTCACCGGTTAGTACATTTAGTCCTTTTGTAAAATCTATATTTGTTTTTTCTATAACTGCTATGTTTTCTATATAAAGGGTGCTGAGCATAGAAAAAGTTTCTCCTTAAATTAATTTTCTGAATTTATTAAGCATTTCTTCCGTTGCTTTTAAGTTTCTGCACAAAACAAAAATTGTATCGTCACCTGCAATAGTACCCACAATATTTTCAAAATCAATATTGTCAAGTGACATACAAACGGCTTGTGCCATACCTGTCATAGTTTTTATAACTACAATATTCTCTGCACTATCCACTTCTTCAACAGAAGAAGCAAATAGGCTTTCAAAACCACTTGTTTTGTCAAGGGCATTTCTGCCACCTGTTGAGTACCGATACTTACCGTCTTTTCCCAGTGCTTTGAAAATTCTCAATTCTTTAATATCCCTGGAAACTGTAGCTTGAGTAACCTTGAAACCTTGTTTCTGCAAGTTCTCCATAAGTTCCTCTTGGGTATTAATATCTTGGTTATTTACAAGGTCAATAATTGCCTCATGTCTGCGTAATTTCACTAGTCATCACGCTCCTTTAGCTTTTCGCTAACTCTACGGTAAAAATTCTTATTCTTAAATGAAATCATCTTTAATATGTAAGGTGATTTCTTGATAATTACTTTATCTCTACTTGAAAGTGGTATTACAATTTGTCCGTCAATAGTAAGGTAACTTTCGCTGGTACCGTAACTTTCGGAATAAACAGAAAGTACAGAATTACCGTTAAAAATAACTGTTCTGTCAACAAGTGAATGTGGGCAAATCGGAGTAAGTACAACACAACTCATTGTTGGTTCAACAACAGGACCACCTGCTGAAAGTGAATAGGCCGTACTGCCTGTTGGTGTTGCAAAGATTAGACCATCAGCACTATAATGCGTTGCCTTTTCACCATCAACATATAGGTTTAAATCAATAATTCTTGAAAGCTGACCTCTTGAAATAACTGCATCATTAATGCAAGAGAAAGTCTTTGTACTGGTTTCTTTTACAACAGAAACTTCAATAACCATTCTTTCATCTGTTGTGTAGTCATCAGTTAAAAGTCTTTTTAGTTCGCTGACTTCTTCCGGTTCAATTTCTGCTGCAAAACCTAAATGACCACAATTTACACCGATTAACGGAATATTATTTTCTGCTGCATGACGGGCATTGTGGATAATTGTTCCGTCACCACCAACTGTTACTGCCTTATCGGCATTAGCGAACAATTCATTATCACTTTTGTAGTATATAATATCCTTAAAAGACTCAAAATGTTCTTTTGCATCTCTTTTCATAAGAATTGTTGCACCACATTCAGTAAGCAAAGTTATAATTTCTTTTGCACATTTTATTGCATGACCTTTGTCGGTATTTACCTTTAAACAAATGTTCATATTACCACCTATTTTCTTTTACTTGGAAAGTATAGAGTGTGATTTTTCTACTAATTCTTTTGGGTTTACATCAGTTAAAAGCTCCGGTTTATCGGATTTTCTTAGGTGTATTAGATATTCAATATTTCCCTCAGGTCCTTTTACCGGTGAAAAATCCAGGTTAAGTACTGAGTAACCGTTATTAAGGCAAAAATCCATAATATCCGTTACAACATTTTCGTGAACCTTTGGGTCACGAACAACACCTTTCTTGCCTACATTTTCTCTACCTGCTTCAAACTGTGGTTTGATTAAACAAACTGCTTCACCGTTATCTGTTAGCAAGTTTCTTGCTACAGGTAAAAGTAGTTTTAGTGAAATAAATGAAACATCTATTGAGAAAAAGTCAATGTCATCCGGTACTTGTTCATGGGTAACATTTCTAAAGTTAGTTCTCTCTAGGTTTACTACTCGTTCATCGGAACGGAGTTTCCATGCAAGTTGACCGTAACCGACATCAATGGAATACACCTTTTTTGCACCATTCTGTAGCATACAATCAGTAAATCCACCTGTTGATGCACCAATATCCATAGTGATTTTGTCCTTTAAAGTTAAGTCAAAGTTTTCCATAGCTTTCTCTAGCTTTAGACCACCTCTTGAAACATACTTTAGAGTACTGCCTCTAACTTCAATATTACATTTTTCATCATACTGTGTGCCACATTTATCAGCTTTCTGATTATCCACATACACAATGCCGGACATTATAATTGCCTTTGCTTTTTCTCGTGACTCACAAAAACCTTTTTCATATACTAAAACATCTAATCGCTTTTTCATTTATCCTCTAATATTTCCTTTGCTATACTTTCGCTGTCAAAATGAAGTTCCTTTAGTGCTTCATTTACTGTTTGATGGGTTACAAATTTATCGTCAATGGCTATAATCTTTAGATTGCCTTTGTATAGATTGCCTTTGTAGTCAAGTTCAGAAAGCTCTGAGTTAAAGCTACAGGCAATACTGCCATTGTACATACCTTCTTCATAAAAATATATTTTCTTAAACTTCATTGATGCCTTTACTGCATCAAGAGGTAAAGGTTTGATTCTGTTAAGTTTAAGGATACAGATTTTCTTTCCTTTTTCTTTTAGGATTTCAAGTGCTTTGCAACAATTTGAGAAAAGTCTACCGTAAGTTACAATTAAAGTATCACTTGATAAATCGCCGTAAAAGTCAAAGTCAACCGAAACCTCTGTGTAATCCTTTGGTCTATAAAGTTCTCCACCTCTAGGGTATCTGACTGCTACCAAACTATCTGTGTGATAAACTGCTTGGTTAAGTGCTTTCTTTAGTCCCTCAAAGTAACAAGGTGAATAAATAGTAGTATTTGGAAATGAATTTAGCATTGAAACATCAAACACACCTTGATGAGTTTCGCCATCATCACCAACAATACCGGCTCTGTCTATACCGATAACTACATGAAGTTTTTGCATTGCTACATCGTGAAGTAGCTGGTCATATGCTCTCTGTAAAAATGTACTGTACACTGCAAAAACAGGTACCATACCTTTTGCTGAAAGTCCACCGGCAAAGGTTACTGCGTGTTGCTCTGCAATACCAACATCAAAAAATCTTTCCTTATATAGTTCTGCAAATTTATCTAAACCAACACCGGGACCCATTGCTGCTGTAATGCCACAAATTCTCCTATCATTTTGGGCAATATCACACATATACTCGCCAAATACAGAAGAAAAACTTTCTTTGCTTTGTGGTGACTCACCTGTTTCAATATTAAACTTATTGATACCATGGAAAGTTTTAGGGTCTTTCTCGGCATATTCATAACCTTTACCCTTTTTAGTTACTACATGAACAAGTACAGGACCATTTACCTTTTTTGCCGCCTCAAAAGCATTTGACATATCTTCAATATTGTGACCGTCAATCGGTCCAAAATAGGTAAAACCAAAGTTCTCAAACATAGTATTCTTATAAGCCATACGCTTAACATTTCTTGTTGACCTTTGGATAACCTTTAGTGCTAAACTACCCAGTAGTGGTATCTTTAGGAAAATTCTTTCAAGTTTATTCTTCACTCTAAGATACCAAGGGTTCACCCTAACTTTAGTAAGATATTTTGCAAAAGCACCTACATTTTTACTGATAGACATTTTGTTATCATTAAGCACAACAATAAATCTCTTTGCGTATCTACCGGCATTGTTAAAGCCTTCAAGGGACATACCACCTGTAAAAGAAGCATCCCCTATTACTGCAACAGTATAGGACTTATCACCTTTGATTTTCTTTGCTTCACTTATACCTAAAGCGGCAGAAATTGAGGTGCTACTGTGACCTGCATTAAATTCATCATATTTACTTTCGCTACGCTTAGGGAAACCTGAAAGTCCTCCCTTTTTGCGTATTGTGTCAATTTTGTCAAATCTACCGGTTAGCATTTTGTGGGTATAGGACTGATGACCTACATCCCAAACTATGCTATCGTGTGGAGTTTTGAAAGTCTTGTGCAATGCTACTGTTAGCTCAACTACACCTAAATTAGAGGCAAGGTGACCTCCATTTACAGACACTACTTCTATTAACTTTTCTCTTATCTCACTACAAAGTTCCGGTAACTCCTCTTCCGGTAGTTTCCGTAAATCTTCCGGAGAATTAAGTTGAGATAGAATCTTAAAATCTGACATTTCCTTACTCTGAACTAAGTCTAATGATTAGTTCTTTCTTTCTGACATTTTTACTGCAAGAGCCTTTAACTGAGTGGTATCTCCGTTGATACCATCAAGGGATTTGATGGCTTTTTCAGTATATTCATTTACAAGTTCATAACACTTATCAAGTCCAAGAAGTGTTACAAAAGTTGATTTTTCATTTTCTGCATCACTGCCGATTGGCTTACCAAGGGACTTTTCATCACTGACAACATCAAGAATATCATCCATAATTTGAAAAGCCAAGCCTAGGTTCTCACCATATGTTTCGGCAATTTTGATATGTTCTTCATTGTTACTGCCAACTACTGCACCCATCATACAAGCACATTTAATCAGTGCTGAAGTTTTCTTTAGGTGCATTTGTCTGATAGTATCAATAGGCACCTTTTTACCCTCAGACTGTAGGTCAATAACTTGGCCACCAACCATACCTGTCATACCTGAAAGTGTAGCTAAAATTCTACCACACTTTGCTGACTTTTCTCCACCTACTAGGGAAACTGTCTCTTCTGAAAGTACAGTTGCAAATGCATTTGTAAGAAGTGCATCCCCTGCAAGTAAAGCTATATCTTCACCATAAACCTTATGATTTGACGGTTTTCCTCTTCTTAAATCGTCATCATCCATACAAGGTAAATCATCATGTATCAGTGAATATGTATGTATCATTTCAATTCCACAAGCAAAAGGCAAAGCCTGTTCTACAGTACCACCACAAACTTCACTAAAAATTAAAGTTAATGTTGGTCTGATACGCTTACCACCGGCTTCTAATGAATATTCCATTGAGTCAATAAGGACTTTTTCGATTAGAGAGTCTTTTTCTTTACCTTGTGGAAAATATGTTTTCAGTTTATTTTCTATTAATTCTAAATAGTTCATTACAGTTCATCTCGTTTCATACGCAATTTGTCAATTTCTTCATTAATATCTGAAAGGTGACCTTTTGCTTTATCAAGAGAATCATAACACTGTTCAAGTGTAATTGCTGCCTCTCTATATACTTTCATTGCTTCATTTAGTGGGATAGAATTATCCTCCAGTTTAGCAAGTTGGGATTTTAATTTAGCAGTTAATTCTTCTATTGTTAGTTCACTACTCATACTATACCTCATCTATATATGACATAAGTTTCTTTAATCTATGGTTTACACCACTACGACTAACCTTGTCACTTGTTAATTCTCCTAATGCTCGTAAAGAAAGTTCTGGATTATCAAGCCTTAACTGTGCAATTTCCTTTAATTCCGGTGAAAGAGAATTATATATATTATCGCATTTCATTATCTTTTTAATTGCATTAATTTGTTTAGCAGATGCCTCTGCTGTTTTATTAATATTATGTATTTCGGAATTCACCTTACGGACTGCATTGTTCTTAACTTGCTTAGTGATTTTTGTGTTAATTATATTCATTGAGCTGGAATATGCTCCGATATAAGCAAGAAAATCTGCTATTTGTTCAGAGTCCTTAAAATACACAATAAAGTAACCTTGCCTTGTAACAGACTTTGGGGTTAAGTTACACTCCTCAATTTCACAAAGCAAAGTAAGTAAATCATTTGCAAGATTTCTAAAAGGTACTTTAAACTCTAGGTGGTAACCCTTTTCAGGGTTTGTTACACTACCACAAGAAAGAAATGCACCTCTTAAAAATGCTGAAATCTGTCCTTCTTCTGATATATTTGCTCTGTTTAATCTTAGTGAAACATCTTTTTTAGAATAACCAAAGCTCTCAAAAATCCTATTACAATCATCCTCATTAGGCAACTTTACTGTGATTAAAGGATTCTTAGAATTACGAACCCTTAGCCCTGAAGTCTTTTCAATCATAGGTGTATATAGGATAGTCAATAGGTTTGATAAATTGTCACAAACATATTTATTTTCTGTTGTAAACACAAGTTCATTGTAGGTAAACTTCTTAGCAAAAAGCAACATACCGTAGCATTGTGCTAAAGAAATACTATTTATTTCCGGTACAATTTCAGTCAATTCTTTTTTTGTATCATAAGAAAATGACATTTTGTATCATCCTTACTGTTTAGTAATATCTCTATGGGCTATTGTTACTGCATAGCCTTTTTCGTGAAGGTGGTGGTGAATCTTTCTTGCTAAAGTAACAGAACGGTGCTTACCTCCTGTACAACCTACTGCAATTACGAGTTCACTTTTACCTTCCTTTTTGTAAAGTGGCAAAGAAAAATCCAGCATATTAAGTATCTTTTCAAGGAAGGTTACACTATCCTCAGATGCCATTACATAGTCCCTAACCTCCTTATCAAGGCCTGTAAGTTGCTTTAGTTCAGGTACATAATAAGGGTTGATAAGACATCTTGCATCAAACACAATATCAGCCTCTAGAGGAATACCGTACTTAAAGCCAAATGACATTACGGTAACCTTCATTGAGTCTGTAATACTTGTTGAGAATAGCCCTGTTACTCTTTCTCTAAGTTGCTTTAGTGACATATATGTTGTGTCAATAACATAGTCAGAATGAGCCTTTAGGATACCCATAAGTTCCTTTTCTTTCTTAACTGCCTTTTCAACAGAACGGTCAGGAACAAAGTCAGCTAATGGGTGACTTCTTCTTGTTTCTTTATATCTGGTGATTAATGTTTCTGTCTTTGCATCAAGGAAAAGCACCTTAAACTTTCTGCCATGATGGGAGTTAGCCTTGATTTCATCATAAAGATTTGTCATAGCCGAAACGCTACGAACATCAATAACAACTGCACATTTCTTCATTCGGGCATCAGTTGACTGTTCGCATAAATCATAGAAAGTTCCAAGTAACATTGGTGGCATATTATCTACACAGAAATATCCAATATCTTCAACTGCTCTAAGTGCAGTTGATTTACCGGCACCTGACATACCGGAAATTATTAAAAGTTCCATTATAGTCTGATCACCTCTGTTTCAAGAAAGTAACCTGTTTTTTCTTTTACTATTTTTTGTACATCTTCAATTAATGTATTAATATCCTTAGAAGTAGCATTGCCAATATTGATTACAAAACCGGCATGTTTCTCAGAAACCTGAGCACCACCCACTGTATAGCCTTTTAGGCCACAAGACTCAATAAGTGTACCGGCAAAGTTACCTACAGGTCTTTTAAACGTACTACCTGCTGATGGATATTCAATAGGTTGCTTTGACTTTCTTCTGCCAAGTAGGTCAGTCATTTTTTCTTTAATTTCTTCTTTATCGGCTTTATTAAGAGAAACTGTACAACCTACCACAATATTTTTGTTAGATTTAAAGATTGAAGTTCTATAGCCTAGTTGTAGATCATCAAGGCTATATGTGCCAATTTCACCCTTAGGAGTTATGTAATCAACTGACACAATACAGTCCTTCATTTCTCCACCATAAGCACCGGCATTCATAAACACTGCACCACCGACTGAACCCGGAATACCATAAGCAAATTCCAATCCTGAAAGGCTATTGTCTAGGGCAGTTCTGCACATTTTTGTTAGTGAAGCACCTGCTCCGGCAGTGATAGTTTCATCATTTACTTCAACCTTTTCAAAGTCACCATCAAGGATAATTACAACACCCTTAATACCCTCATCAGAAACAAGCAAGTTGCTACCTTTACCAAGGATAAAATAGGGAATGTTGTTCTGGGTAATAAACTTAATTAAAGCAGAAAGTTCATCAACACTTTTTACTTTAACGAAAAATTCAGCATTGCCACCTACTTTAAAGGTAGTGTGATTTTTCATAGGTTCGTTACAAATATATTCAATGTTTTTTTCTTTTAGAAAAGAAAGTAAGTTCTCCATATAAATCTCCATAAGTTAAATAACAATAATTATTTATTCTCCCAAACCTGCATCTACCTTGATATTCTGTACATGCTCTTCCTCAACACTCATACCAAGGTTCTCAAGTAGTTCCATAGCTGCATTATAACCCATCTTCTTCTGTCTGTTGTTCATAGCAGCTACTTCAATAATCATAGATAGGTTTCTACCAGGACGAACAGGAATTGTAGTTACAGGCACATCAACACCTAAAATTTCGGTGTACTCACTGTCAAGACCCATTCTGTCATAAGCTCTGTTAGGGTCCCATAGTTCCATATTAATTACCATATCAATCTTTTCACTTTGTTTGATAGCACCCATACCAAAAATTCTTCTTGCGTTAATAATACCAATACCACGAAGTTCAATAAAGTGACGAATGTTCTCAGGGGAAGTACCAACTAAAGTATTCTTCGAGGTACGGCGAATTTCAACTGCATCATCAGCAACAAGTCTGTGACCACGCTTAATAAGTTCAATGGCAGTTTCACTTTTACCAACACCACTGTCACCGGTAATTAAGCAACCTTCACCGTATACTTCCACAAGAACACCATGACGAGTAATTCTTGGAGCAAGAACATTGTTAAGATATGAAATAAGATTTACAGAAAGTTCACTGGTCGTTTCTGATGTAACCAAAATAGGCACACCACATTCTTCAGCAGCAATCAGCAGTGGGTTTGATGGTCGCATATCACGAGTAATAATAACTGCAGGTGGACCAAGTGAAAAAATAGCATTAAGTACATGGTGCTGTTGTTCTGCACCAAAACGGTTAAGGTAACTGTATTCAGTATAACCTAAAATCATTATTCTTGTTGAGTCAAAGAAATCAAGGTAGCCAGTAAGTTCTAGTCCCGGACGGTCAATATCGGCAGAAACAATGTCGATTGTACTAGCATCAACTGGCATATAAACTGTTTTTAGTGATAGTTCCTTGATAACTTTATCAAGGGAAACCTTATATTCAGTTGCCATAATAAAAATCCTTTCGATAAAATTCTATACTTATAATTATACATCATTATTATACTATATGTTTCGGCATTTTTAAATGCTGATTAAGAATTATAAACACATTAGTATTAAAAATTTATCAATAGAATTTGGACATATTCACTAAATTGTTATTCTTTTAATGTTGATATTACCGTCACTTTCGTATAGTAAAGGAAATTTTTGCCCTAATAGATTATTCTCATAGGTGCAGATTCTGCTATCATCTTTAAATGAATTTTTTATATAAATATTCACTTCTTTTATTCTCAGCTTTCCTTGCTCAATCTTTTCAATAGTTTCATTCTCAGCTAAAGCTACCTTTATATCAGGTGGCACTTGATAATACTTTTTCAGTTCTTCAATATAATGAGCAAGTTCATTTACTGTGATTTCTGCTGAAATTACCACTACTTTTGAATGGGATAGAAATGGTGTTAAGTCATACTTTTTCTTAATTTCTTTTACTGCACCGTTAAAATTTCTATATGGACTTTTGTATATTGTGGGCTTTTTACCGGTATCGGTTATTAGCATTAAACTGTCATCCTTGATTACAATACCATCTGTAATAATCTTTAAATTAATTTCGTTACTTTCACACCCTGTAAATGAAAATAGAAAAACTAATAAAAATACAATTGACAATAATTTCTTATACATTTTTCTTCCCCTTTATTGTTGCAAAAATCGGTGTTATCAAAGTAATAGTTAGATAAAGAATAAGCAAAAAATAATTATTTAAAATTATTTTTCCCACATTAGGCAAAGCAATTGTTAATACCGAAACTATCATTACTGCAAAAATAAATATTAATGACATTACTTTACTGTGGTTATCCATTATATTCTTTACTGCTAAATTAAAATACAGAATTCCAAAGAAAATACAAGTTAAGGATAATACAAGGAAAAGTCCCGACAGCCCCATAGGTATCATTTTGAAAGAAATTTTCGATAGAGTATATAAAGGATAGTTATATTCAGAAATATTAAGTAGCTTTACAAAACACATCAATAGTGCAATTACCAAAGAAACTATTGCAAAAGGAAGTAAATTTGCCCTAAGTTTCTTGCCTTTATAATTTTTATTAAATGCAAAAGAAACTACAAGTGGTGCAAATACAAATAATAAATTTAAACCATCAGTAATTTTTAGAGTTGACTCTCTGTCACTAAAAGCTGACATATCAGTATATGGCACACAAAACATTATGAGAATCAGTGAAATTAATGAGAAAAATCCACCGATTATACTACCTCTTGAGATTGACTCTATTCCCTTTAGTGCCGGATAAATTAATGCAAGTGTAATTAAAATTGAAATATAAATTCTTGATTGGGTAGGATTGATTGAGGTTACAAAAAAGTCTGAAAAAGTATTTATCAGTCTTACTGAAATTAAAATTGAAAATACTGCTGTAACGACCTTGAAAAATGTTGGGATAGGTAAATCACTGTTTCTAAAGGCTACTAATGAGGGTATTTGCAACAAGAATGATATAATAACAGAAATTATCATAGAAAAGCAAGAAAAAGAATTTGGCAAAAGTGAAACGCCACATAAAAGTGAAAGAGAAAGTAATACAGAAAACTGCAATGCGTTTATTTTACTTTTCAAATTTATCATCAACTCCTACCATATTTTGTAACTTAACTTTGTGTTTAGTAAGTCTGTGCCAATCCGACCTTATGAAATTATCAGAAATAATGCCTTTAGAAATCGGCACTATGGGTGCTAAATATGGCACACCAAAACTTTTAAGTGAACATACAGAAATTGTCGCAATTAGTGATGCAAGGATAATTCCTATTACACCGAAAATTCCTGAAATAATAATATAAATAAATTTTACTACTGTAATTGTTCCGTAAAGTTCCGGAATAACATATGAACATATTGCTGAAAAAGCAACTATTATCAATGTTGTAGGACAAATTAAACCGGCTGACACACCGGTTTCACCGATTACCAAAGCACCTACAATACCTACTGCATGACCTAATGGTTTAGGCAGTCTTAGCCCTGCCTCTCTCATAACTTCATACATAAAAGCAACAAACATTACCTCTAGCATTAAAGGAAAAGGTGTGGTTTCTAACGAGTTAGATATATGCGTTAATAATCCTACCGGTATATACTCAGGGTGAAAATCAGTTATAGCTATAAAAAGGCTAGGTAAATATATTGCAAATAGAAATGACAGATACTTTAAGATTCTAATAAATGATGCAAAGTAAGGCCTGTTGGAATAGTCATCAAAACTTTGGAAATTCTCAATAAACAAGTGTGGAACAAGTATTGCAGATGGTGTACCATCTACTAAAATACCGATTCTACCCTCAATTATTTTGCCACACAATGTATCAGGTCTTTCGGTAACTCCTACTGTGGAAAGCAAAGTATTTTTATCTTCATCACCTAAGTAAGAAACTAAATATCCTGATGCTAAAACTGTATCTAGGTTAATATTATTTAGCCTTCTCTTTAGCTCTTTAAGTATTGATTTTGAAACTGCTGACTTTAAATAGCACAAGCATATTTGAGTTTTAGAAAGGTTGCCTATTGTCATTGTTTGAAACACTAAGTCAGGGTTTTTCATTCTTCTGCGAATAAGTGACATATTGATTCTTAGTGGTTCTGTAAAGCCCTCTCTGCTACCTCTAAATACCATTTCCGAAGATGGTTCTGACACACTTCTAAATGAAAAGCCTTGTAAACCGATTACAAGCATCTTTTCATAACCCTCTATACCAAGTACTGCAAAGCCTGACATTGAAAAGTCTAATAGTTCATCAAAGGTATTTATCTCTATAATCTCAGGAGTTGATAACACTCTATCCCTGATAAATTCATATTTATTTACACCGGTCGGAATAGTTGCAGAAAGTAATGGGTCTGATACTGCTAAAGTTAAACCGTCTTTATTTACCATTCCCTCAATAGTGAAAATTGCAACAAATGTACCGTCATTGAGCTTCATTTTTCTAACCGTAAAATCTGCCGAGGAAGAAGTTATATCTTGCAGATAATTTATATTTTCTTTCAAACTTTTAAACATAAAATCACCATTATTATAGTTGAACAAAATTCTTAAATTATACATTTATGTATTATTTTACCCATTTGAGAAAAACTATTAATGGTGATGATATGTTAATTTCAATTATTAGAACAGTGATACTTTATATTTTTATTATGTTTTCATTGCGTGTAATGGGCAAAAGACAACTTTCTGAAATGCAGACAAGTGAACTTGTAATTACTCTGCTAATTTCAGATATTGCAGTAATGCCTATGCAAAACACAAGCACTCCTCTAGTTTCAGGAATTGTACCTATACTTATACTTATTTCCCTTGAAATTGTATTTTCCGTTATTATGCTGAAAAGTGGGAAGTTCAGAAAAATTGTATGTGGTTCACCTGAAATGGTAATAAAGGATGGCAGAATACTGCAAAATCAACTTAGAAGGCTAAGGATGACTACTGAGGACTTATGTGTACAGTTAAGGCAACAAGGTATATTTTCTCTTGAAGATGTACAGTACTGCATTGTAGAAACTAACGGTGATGTCAGTGTACTCGAAAAGCCTGAGAAAAGAACACCATCTGCTGAGGACTTAGGCATTGAAATTCCAGATACCGGTATTGAGGCAGTTGTTATTAATGACTCTAGGTATCTTTCCAATTCACTTGAGCTTTGCAACCTTGACACTAAATGGGTGGATAAAATTCTAAAACAAAATCATATTAAACTTGAGGATGTTTTTATTATGACTGCCAACAGAAAGAAAGAATACAACATTATTAGGAGAGATTAAATGAAACGGTTATGGTGGGTTGCTGTCCTTGTTACAATAGCTTTTGCCATTTGTTTTACTGAAATTTATGCAATAAAAAATAGCAGAGATACTTTCACAAAAACTATTGAAGAAAGCAGAATTGCTATGGAAAACAAGGACTATGAAAAGGCAAAAGAACTTAGTGAAGAACTGATTAAAAAATGGGACAAGCAAGAAAAGAAACTAAACTACCTTATGGAACATTCTTTGCTTGATGAAATCAGTATGGACATTCAGCAGTTACCTGAATACACAAATGAGGATGGTAAGGAAGATTATTTATCTGCAAATGACAGAATAAAAAAGCAGTTCAATGTGCTATACACAAATGAACTGCCATATGGTGATAATATTTTTTAACAAAAAAGCCCCTAAAAACTAGGGGCAATAATTTTATCTTTTTAGAATTTTTGAAATTATCCAGAAAATAATGAACATTGCTAAATTCACTAAAACAACCGTTGCACCGGTAGGTGTATCAAAATTAAAGGAAACAATCATACCTGTAAAGAAACAGAACAGTGAAATTACAACTGAACTGATAATTACACCCTTAAAGTTTCTAAACAATCTCATTGATGTTAATGATGGGAAAATAATAAGTGCTGAAATCAGTAGTGTACCCATTACTCTCATACCGATTACAATCGTTAAAGCAGTAAGGACTGCAATAACCATATTATAAACATTTGTAGGAGTACCTGTTGCCTTTGCAAAGTCATCATCAAATGTTACTGCAAAAATCTTGTTGTAGAAAATAAAGAAACTAACAATAATAATTACTGCTAAGATAACTGCAAGAATTGCATCTTCTTTGCTTGTTGCAAGGATTGAACCAAACAAATAACTGTTGAGGTCACTATTCATTCCTGTTACTGAACAAACTGTGATGCCTATTGCCAAAGCCGATGAACTGATAATAGCAATAGCAGAGTCACCACTCATTTTGCTATTTGATGATGAAGAAAGTTTTAGCAATACAAATGCTGAAATAATCATCATTGGCAAAGCAAAATACATTGGTGTTAAGTTTGCAGCAGCACCGATTGCTATTGCACCAAAACCAACATGACTAAGACCGTCACCAATCATAGAGTAACGCTTTAGCACAAGAATTGCACCTAAAAGTGCAGCACAAAGAGAAACTAAAGCACCTACAATCATTGCTCTTTCAATAAAACCATAGGAGAAAAATTCAATCATTACTTTACCTCCTTATTGTGACTGTGAGTACAAACATCACAAGGACATTCAGTAAGCAAGAATTTGCTTCCAACACTGCTGTGTACATACTGATGAGCAGTACCAAAAAAGTTTGTACCCTCTGTACCGGCAGAAATATGGAGAATATGACTTGCTTGTCTAACTGCCATATTAATATCATGAGTAACCATAATTACAGTAATGCCTTTATGGTTAATATCCTTAATAAGTGAATACATATCAGCAGTAGCTATCGGGTCAAGACCTGTTACCGGTTCATCAAGTACAATAACCTTTTCTGTAGCACATAATGCTCTGGCAAGTAAAATTCTCTGTTGCTGACCACCTGAAAGCTGACTGAATGAATGTTTCTTGTAGTCAAGCATATTCACCATTTGTAAATGCCTAATAGCATTTTCTTTATCCTTTTTGTTATGGAAAATATGGTACTTTCGATTTATACAACCTGAAAGCACAACCTCCATAACTGATGCAGGGAAATCCTTTTGGATATTTTTCTTTTGAGGAAGATAACCAATTTCATTCTTATCAAGACCGTTATAAGTGATTGAACCTTTTAGTGGTGGGTTTAATCCTAAGATACCTTTCATCAAGGTTGTTTTACCACTACCGTTTTCACCAACTATACAAACATAGTCACCCTCATTTATTTGGAATGACAGGTCTTTGATTACAGGTACACCCTCGTAACCCATAGTAGCATTTTCAACTTTAATTTGTGTCATTTGAGAGTGCCTCCTTTAAAGCATTGTTGTTTCTTTCCATTAAGTCAACATAGGTAACATTATTTGCAAAGTCCTCTTTTGAAACAGATTCTGCACTGTAAAATGTTCTTACCTTTGTATTTGTTTCATCAGCTAAAGTGTCTGCAACTTTATTTTCAGACATTTCTAACTTTAGGATAGTTTTGATTTTATCTTTTTCAATAGTATCGGTTAATTTTGAAAGTCTATCCAAACTAGGTTCGGTCTCAGTACTACATCCGGGGAAAGCACATTCCCAATCTAAAGAAAATTCTGTTGCAAAATATAGAAGTGGAAATCTATCCCCCACAACTATTTTTTTGCTTTTTGAGGAATTTACAGTATTTTCAATTTCACTTTGTACTTTACTGATTTTCTCAATGTAATCAGAACTGTTTTTACTGTAAACCGACTTATTCTTTTGGTCTAGTTTAGAAACCTCATCACTGATTTTTGAAACTAAAGTTTTTGCATTATCAAGACTTGTCCAGATATGTTCATCCTCTTCATCTTCAGCATGATGATCAGCATCCATTTCTGTAAGTGGCTTAACATAATCGGTCATTTTCATAACAACCGGTTTGTCAGTATCTCCAAGTGACTCAAGAATAGAGTCTACCCATTCATCACTTTCACCACCATTATAAATGAACAAATCTGCATTTCTGATTTTTAGAATATCAGATGGTGTTGGTTCAAAAGAATGTACATCACTTCCCGGTTTAAGTAACATATCAACATCACAAGTGCCATTTGATACACTTCTTGCAAAGTCATAATAAGGGAAGATTGTTGTTACTACAGAAATTTTACCTGTTGACCTTTCCACCTCACCACAAGAGCAAAAAGCAAAAATCACAACGAACAGAAGAAATATTGAAATAATCTTTTTCAAAAACAACCCACCTTTAAAATCATATAATTATAAAATAAGGGTGGCAAAAACCACCCTTATATGTAAAGCATTAATAATTATTTACTAGCCTTAGCTTTCTTCTTGTGTCTCTGCCACATAACCCATAGAGGACCTGCGATACATACAGAACTGTAACAACCTGAGATAACACCAATCATCATTGGAAGTGCGAAGCTTGTAACTGATGAGATGTTGAAAATCATTGAAACAACAAGAACTGTGCCGATAGCCATAAGTGTTGTTAGCGAAGTAAAGATTGTTCTTCTAAGAACCTTAGTTGCACTGTAATCGAATACATAGCCAATGTCTTCCTTAGCACCAAAGTTACGGCGTTCTTCACGAACTCTATCGTAAATAACGATTGTATCGTTAAGTGAGTAACCCAAAATCATAAGAACAACAGCAATGAAGTTTGAGTCGATAGGCATCTGGAAAATTATATACATAAAGTAAATCATAGCCACATCATGGAACAAAGCTACAAGAGCCATAACACCGGCTGACAGACCACCAATCTTACGGAATCTGATTGTAACATATAGAACCATAAGAACACTTGCGATAGCAACAGCTGTTAAACATTTTAGCAAGAACTTAGAACCCATTGAGCTTTCGATAGCTGATGCTTCAAGAACCTTAAAGTTGTTATCAGGGAAAGCCTTCTGAACTGTCTGTGTTAACTTCTTTTGTTCATTTGTTGAAATAGCCTTAGTACCGGCAAATTCAACACGGATTGTATAAGCGTCACCCTTCTTAGAGTTAGAAAGGATATCTGAGCTAATTGACATTGTAACTTCTTGCTTAGTATTTGTCTGGATAACATCCTTTAGCTTATCTGTATCAACATTGCCTACGTAAGAGTACTTAATGTAAGAACCACCACGGAACTGAATATCAAGCTGAGTGCCAAATACAAAGTTACAGATGATACCAATAAGTATGATACCCAAAGAGATGCCAAAAAATACTTTACTGAATTTAGTAAAACGAACTAACTTATTCTTCATTATTTTTTGCACCTCCAAATAGCCATTTCTTTCTTACACACTTAAAGCCTACAACACTCTTTAGCATTACTCTTGAAAGTAGAACACCCATAATAAAGTTAGAGATAACACCCATTAGTAGTGTGTAACCAAATGCGTAAATTGTACCTGTTGTGGAAGCACCAAACATAAATGATAGAATGTTTGCAGTACCAAATACAAGTAGTAGGATAACAGAAACAATAACAACTGTCATATTACCATCAACGATAGCTGACAGTGAACTCTTAGTACCCCTGTCAATAGCACCGTCAAGTGTCTTACCATTTCTAAATTCTTCCTTAATTCTTTCAGCAGTGATAATGTTAGCATCAACACCCATACCAATTGACAAGATAATACCGGCAATACCAGGTAAAGTCATTGTAAAGGAATTAAATACTGTAAAGTATCTTGAGATTGCTGCTACTGATAGACCCATCTGACCGATTAGAGCAATAACTGTAATTACACCAGGAAGTCTATATACTAGAATTACAAAGATTGCAATAATTGCAAAAGCAATAACTGCTGCAATAGCCATAGCAGTTAGTGAGTTATCACCAAGTGTTGGTGAGATACTACCATTTGACTTTGTTTCAAGAGCAAATGGAAGAGCACCGGCCTTAATCTGGTTAGCAAGTTTAGTTGCTGATTCAACAGTAAAGTTACCGGAAATCTGAGCCTTACCACCTGTAATTGCTTCATTAATTGTTGGAGCTGAAAGCATTTCATCATCCATCCAAATTGAAACAACTTGGTTTACATACTTCTGTGTAATATCGGCAAACTGCTTTGCGCCTTCACTGTCAAATTCAAGGTTAACAACATATTTACCTGAACCGTCAGTATCCTGAGCAACAGAAGTGTCCTTAACATGAGAACCGTCCATTAGGACTGTTTTAGTGTCACCTGTTGGTGTTTTGTAAACCGGCTCACCGTCTGCTCCCAAAGAAGTTTCTTTGTAAGAGTTACCCGGACGGAAAGTTAGTTTTGCAGTAGAACCAATTTCTTGAATTGATTTTTCTGCATCAAAATCTTTTTCGTCTTCTTTCCATGGAAAACGAACAATAATACTGCTTGTACCACTATCAGTATATAGTTCGTAATCTGTGATACCGTTTGAAACCATACGAGTTTCAATAATTGCCTTAGCTGAATCAAGTTGTGAGTCAGTGGCCTTTTTACCGTTGGCTGGAACAAATGTTGCTTCCACGCCACCCTGAATGTCAATTCCCCATCTAATGTCGTTAACACCTTTTATAACTGTGTGCTTTACGTCACCGGTGTAATAAGATACACCAAAGATTGCTGTATAGCTAAACAGTAAAATTAGAATTGCGACAATGAAGAATGCAGGCTTTGGAATTCTTTTCATGCCTTTTCCTCCAATATTTTTTTATTCTATTCTGTTGGCAAATAAAATACTCTGCCACATTCTGATAGAACACAACAGAGTAATTATACTTTTCTTTAGTGAAAAAGTCAATGATTCATCAAATATTTAATATTTATAAAAGATAATTTTGTCATATAACACAAATATTTAAGTAATTATTGTGCAAAGAGATAAATATAATTTAAAATACTGTAACATTTGATTAATATCTTATTTACATATTTTCAAGAATTTTATTAACTGCTGCAAGTTTTGTTGCTACACAGAAAATCTCCATTGCTTTTTCCAGTTCATCAAGTGTTGGATATGATGGAGCAATTCTAATGTTGCTATCCTTAGGGTCATTGCCATATGGATATGTTGCACCGGCACCTGTTAGAACAACTCCGGCTTCTTTACAAAGCTGTACAACCTTCTTTGCAGTACCTTCCATAACATCAACTGCTACAAAGTAACCACCGTTTGGTTCAAACCAAGTTGCAACACCTGTTGGTCCTACACTTTCCTTTAAATGCTTTAGGACAATATCAAACTTAGGCTTTAGGATACTCTTATGCTTATCCATATGAGCCTTAACACCATCAATATCCTTAAAGAATAGGATGTGTCTTAGCATATTAACCTTATCAAAGCTGATTGTCTGATATTTATATTTTTCTTTAATTACTTTCATATTGTTTTCATCAGCAGCCATAGCAGCAACACCACTACCTGGGAAAGTAATCTTAGAAGTTGAACAGAAGATAATTGGTAAATCAGTCTTACCTGTCTTCTTACATTCATCCATTAGGGAAATAAGCTTATCCGGAGTTTCTGTAACATCATGAACACAGTAAGCATCATCCCAGAAAATTCTGAAATCTTTTGCCTTTGGATTTAAATTAGCAAATCTCTTTACTGTTTCATCACTATATGTGATACCCTGAGGGTTACTGTACTTAGGAACACACCAAATACCCTTGATTGAGTCATCCTCAGCAACTAGCTTTTCAACCATATCCATATCAGGACCTTCACTAGTCATTGGAATTGTAATCATTTCAAAACCAAAGTATTCTGTGATACCAAAGTGTCTGTCATAACCCGGAGCAGGACATAAGAACTTTCTGTTCTTAACTTCTAGCCAAGGCTTTTCACCTTCTACAGGTGACTTAGTCATAAATAATGAAATTGTATCAAACATCATATTAAGTGATGAGTTACCACCAACCATAATCATATCAGGATCAACCTGCATCATCTTTGCAAAGATTGGCTTGATTTCTGTGATACCGTCCATCAAACCGTAGTTACGGCAGTCAAAACCTTTTTCTGTTGAACAATCACTATCTGATGTTAGAATATCAAGGATACGAGAAGAGATGTTAAGCTGTTCTGTGCTTGGTTTACCTCTTGACATATCTAGTTTTAAGTTCATTGCTTTGTAATCTTCATACTGTTTTTCCAGAGCAGACTTTTCGTTAAGAAGTTGTTCTTTTGTCATTTCTGAATAATTCATACCTATTCCCCTTCAAATATATTATATTTTACTTTATTATTCTAATACTATTTTATTAATAATGCAAGTATTATTTTTAATCTTGCAAAATCTTGCTAATAATCTACAAAAAAACACCCTACAACAATGTGCAGGGTATATATTATTAATAATATCTATAATATTCATAAGAGTTATATTTGTTGTATCTATTGTACTTTTTGTACTTATACTTGCCACTTTTGCCTTCACTAGGGTCACAACCAACCTTTAGGAATCCCATAGGTTTTGCACCTGAGGTTTCCATAGCTTTCAAAAAGTTCTGAATATCACCATGGGTTGTTACACCTTCACGAACAACAATTAAGTAACCTGCCACTAAATCCTTTACAAGCAAAGCATCTGTAACAATACCGATAGGAGCAGTATCCATAATTACATAATCATACTTTTTCTTTAGTTCTTTGATTAAGTTAGCAAAATTGTCTGAACCGATAAGTTCTGATGGGTTTGGTGGTATTGTACCAACTGTAAGTACATCAAGATTAGGCAAAACCTCTCTCTGTACTACCTGGTCAAATGTTTTATCATTACACAAAACAGATGTCATACCGGCAGTATTCTCAATCTTTAGAAGATTGTGAATGTTAGGTCTTCTAAGGTCACAATCAAGTAAAACAACCTTTTTGTCCATTTTAGCAAATGAAATAGCTATATTAGATGTAGAGGTACTTTTACCCTCACCTTTACTCCAAGAAGTTACTGCAAAACAGTTATCGTTACTTGCTGAAAGTGAAAACTGAATATTAGTTCTTGCAATCTTATAGCCTTCAATAATAGCGAATTTACCTGCGTCACCTGATTGAGCAGAATTTGCCATATAGCTTTGGCTATGACCAACAGAATAACCACTATCAGATTTTCTTCTGTTTCTACTTCTTAGTTTCATCTGTGTCATCTCCATTCTGTTCAAAGTCCATTATTTCACCAAATACAGGTATCTTGTACATTTTGTTTAGATCATCATCATGCTTAACTGTTGTGTCAACAAGTTCAAGGATAAATGAAATAACCAGTGATAATGCAAGTCCACCAATTAGACCATAAAGAGCATAGTTCTTTACATTTGGATATGTACTGGCTGAAGGTACTGATGCATACTTAACTGCAGTTACGCCACCGGCTGAGAAAATTTCATCAAATAGACCTTGTTCATTCTTAGTACCTGTGATTTTATTTACAACTGCATTACAAGTATCGGCAGCAATCTTAGGGTTTGATGAAGTCATTGTAATCCATAGGAAGTTACTTTCTTGTTCCTGAGTAATTTCCATACCACAACCGTTAAGCATATTCTGAATTTCAACATTATTCTTAAAAAGAATTGTACAATACTGAGCAAGTGTTGATGAGGCAGTAAGGTCACTGGCATAAATTTTAACATTGCCATCATCGAAGCTCTTTGCATTTGTTGTATCCTGAATATCTTCTTGCTGACTTTGGTCAGTAACACCGTTTTGGGCAGCCTCTTCGGCTGCATCTGCTGCTGCATCTGCTGCAGTATAGTTCTGAACAATTACCATTGCTTGAGCAGAATATGATGGTGTAATAAAGAAATTGGCATATAGTAAAGTAAGTATGCCACCTACCAAAGATAGCAAAACAATAAATTTAATTCGTTTGCGTATCATTTTCAAGAAAAATGATACTGTAAAATCCTTATAGAACAAGAGAAGTCCTCCCCTAAATAATTTAATAAATGTTGCACAAAAATATTTTGTTATAAATTATTTATTTTGTATCTATACCATTCTAACAAATATAACTATAAATATTATTCTTAATAGGAATAATAATATAATTTGACAAAGAAAAATGCCTCAACATAGTTGAGGCATTAATTAGGTTACATTTATTAATTAGTGAGGGATAACACTTAGCAGAACACCGGCTGCAACAGCAGAACCGATAACACCTGCTACATTTGGTCCCATAGCATGCATTAATAGATAGTTTGTTGGGTTTTCTTGCTGACCAACCTTCTGTGATACACGAGCAGCCATTGGAACGGCAGAAACACCGGCAGAACCGATTAGTGGGTTAACCTTACCCTTTGTAGCTACACACATTAACTTACCAAACAGAACACCACCTGCTGTACCTAGACAGAATGCGATTAGACCTAGAAGAATAATCTTTAGTGTGTTTAACTGTAAGAAAACTGTACCTGTTGCAGTAGCACCAACTGTTACACCTAGGAAGATAGTAACAATATTCATTAGCTCGTTCTGAGCTGTCTTTGCGATTCTGTCAACAACACCGGATTCTTTCATTAGGTTACCAAGCATTAGCATACCAACTAGTGGAGCAGCATCAGGTAGTAGAAGTGCTACTAGAACAATAACAACAATTGGGAAGATAATCTTCTCAAGCTTTGAAACAGGTCTTAACTGAGACATCTTGATTGCTCTTTCCTTCTTTGTTGTTAGAGCCTTCATAATAGGTGGCTGAATAATAGGAACCAGTGCCATATAAGAGTAAGCAGCAACTGCGATAGGACCTAGTAGATCCGGAGCAAGTTTACTTGTTACGAAAATAGCAGTAGGACCGTCAGCACCACCGATAATACCGATAGAACCTGCCTGAGCCTGTGTAAAGCCTAGGAAGATAGCACCGAAGAATGTGAAGAAAATACCTAACTGAGCAGCAGCACCAAGGATGAATGACTTAGGGTTAGCAATTAGAGGACCAAAGTCAGTCATAGCACCGATACCTAGGAAGATTAGTGGTGGGTAAATACCCATCTTAACACCCTGATATAGGTAATAAAGTAGACCACCGTAAGTAGGCACATTATAATAAACTTCACCATTCATTACAGTAGTTGCATACTGTACCGATTGAGTTGCCACATCGTGGGTTTTTATATACTCCGATTGAAGCACAAACTCTGTTGAAGGAGCACCCATAATTGATGGATATAAGTTTACAAGTAGCATACCAAATGCTAAAGGTAAAAGGATTAGTGGTTCGTATTCTTTTGCGATAGCCAGATAAAGAAGTACGAAAGAAACTGCGACCATAACGTAGTTCTGCCAACCTAGTGATACAAAGCCGGAAGACTCAACAAGGCCAACGATACCTTCTAGAAAACCGTGAATAATTCCCATAGTTTAAACTTCCTTTCCGACTAAAATGGTCTAGTGTTATCAATAACACCAACCTGACCCCAAGCAGGTCTGCCACTTGATGGTGACTTCTTGATGCTCTTAATCTTTGCGTTACCAACGCCGTATGTACTATCTACGGCTGCTGCAATAACCGCAACGATTTCATCGGTTAGGCCGTTGCTAGGAGCAACTTTCTGAACCGGAGCAGATGCTGGAGCTGATTTTTCTGTTGCCTTAGCAGCTTTTTCAGCTTCTGCTTTGGCTTTCTTTTCTTTTGATTTGTTTTGAGCAGATGAAACAATCTTACCATAGATAGCAATGATAAAGATTAGAAGAATCAATACTGCGAAAACAACTACGAAACCAGTAAGAATAACTGTGAAAGAAATATTGAATTTCTCACTGACACTCATACTGGCTGCCATGATAGTTTTCAAATCCATGAAAATCCCCCATATTTACATTTTTATACACTAGTTATTATACAATGTGTTAATGATTTTATCAATAAAATATAGGGGATTTTATTTTTTTGTGATATTTTTCACAAATATGTTTTGTGGTTTGAATAAAATTTGTACTTTTTATTAGAGTATAATACAAATCAATCCGTTACAACCGTCATTGATTATTCTTTGTATTGTTTCCCCTATTTTTTTGCGAGCATCTTCCGGCATTCTATACAGTTTATTGTGCAAACCTTCGTTTACAAGTTCATGAACTGACTTTCCGAAAATGTTACTTTCCCATATTTTTGCAGGGTTTTCTTCAAACTCTTTTAACAGATAAGAAACAAGCTCTTGGCTTTGTTGTTCACTGCCGACAATTGGTGTAACCTCTGCCTCTGTATGTATTTTCATCATATGAATTGATGGCGCTGAGGCTTTAAGTCTTATTCCATACTTACCACTTTGTTTGATAATCTGAGGTTCATCAAGGGAAAGTTCTTCTAAAGTCGGCATTACTATGCCATAACCCTTTTCTTCCACATCTTTATAAGCTGCTGCAATTTTATCAAATTCCTTTTGTTTAGCAGAAAGCATACTGATACTTTCCATTAATGCTTCTTCATCAACAATCTCTGTTCCTGTTTTCTCTGACATTACTTTATAGAAACAGTTGTTATTAACTACAATCTTAATATCGGCAATGCCTTTACCTAAGTCAAGTTCTTTGATTTCACTTGAATCTACAAATTCATCTTTGCCAATACCCTGACAAGTTTCTTGAACTTGACGAAGTTTCTCCATTGACATTGCATTTTCTTTTATAGTTGTGAAAATCTGTTTTTTTAGCCAATGTTCTTTATCTAGGTTTACAACCCACTTTGGCATATCAATATTGATTTCCTTAATAGGAAATTCAAATAGCACTTGTGCTAACACTCTCTTAATTTCATTTTCTTCCATTGTAAGGCAATTCACCGGAATAACAGGCACTTGGTACTTACCTGAAAGCTGTTCTGAAAGTGAAATAACTGCCGGAGAAGATGGTTCAATTGAATTAAGTAGCACAACAAATGGCTTGTTGATAGCCTTTAATTCTTTTACTACTCTCTCCTCTGCCTCTTGGTAAGACTCTCTTGTAATATCACTGATTGAACCGTCAGTTGTTATTACAAGACCGATTGTACTATGGTCATTGATAACCTTTTTTGTGCCGATTTCTGCTGCTTTATCAAAGGGCATTTCTTCCTTTGACCATGGAGTTTTTACCATTCTAGGCATATCATCCTCCATATAGCCCATTGAGTCCTTTACAACATAACCAACACAATCAATCATTCTCACCTTTAAATGGGCTTTATCCGGTAAAGAAATTTCCATTGCTTCCTCAGGAATAAACTTAGGTTCAGTAGTCATTATTGTACGACCACCGGATGACTGAGGTAATTCATCATTTGTGCGAATCTTTAGGGAGTCATCCTTTATATTAGGAATAACAATAGTATCCATAAACTTTTTGATAAATGTACTTTTTCCTGTTCGCACAGGTCCAACTACTCCAATATAAATATCTCCATTTGTTCTTTGTGAAATGTCACGATATATGCTTCTCTCTGTCATTTTCATTCCTCCATATGTTTTTAATAAAATATATGATGGACTTGCACAAATTATAACCGTTGACTTAAAACTTACTTTAACAAGTGAAAAATCTAACATATATATTGACAAATGCATTATAATAGTTTAATAATAAAATATAAAAGTTGATAAAGTAGAAAACATTGATACTTATCTTCAAAGTTACGAAAATAGAGGCAATTACATTGACCCTTGTGGTGTAACATTAATTCCACCTGAGTCTTTATTACAATTGATTGATGTTATTAACTCTTTAGGAAACAACAGTGATACAAAATCACTAATAAAATTAATTAACAAGGCACATAAAGAAAACAAATTTATCACTTGTTTTGGTATATAAAATTAACCCTATTTCTTAATTGAAATAGGGTTTTCCTTTTGTTATCTTCTAATTATAAGCATTTCTTTTTCCGGTAAAGTTTCTTCTTCAAGTTCATTGTCCTCTTTAATAAATGCACAGTCTGTTGAATATCTCTTGCCTATATCCCACACAGTTTCACCTTTTTCGGCAAAATAGAGAGTTAATGCTGAGGAATTTTTCTCAATTTTCTTATCCTCATAAACAATAACATCCTCAACAAAACTATCGTTTTCAACTGTTGTAACAAATGCTGATACTGAAAATTCCACACGAATTTCTAAAGTTCTATCGTCCTTGATTCTATAACTAACCGATGCAACAGAAACACTGCAACTTTTTACTGGTGAAAACTGTTCATCTGTTGTTTCGGAAAAATCCATTGTACGCTCTATGTAGAATGGTGTTCCCTCTTTATCACAAGCAACAATACAGATTGAACCTTTACCCACAAATGTAATAAAGCCTTTTTCATCAGATACATTTACTGAGGCAGTTTCGTTATACACATCAATAACCTTGGTAAAGTCTTGGTCATTGGAAGAAATATCCATTTTTTTAATGAAGTTTCTTTTTATTTCTCTGACAGAATTAACAAGTGTAACAGGCTTATTCTTCAAATCGCAAAAGTAATCACGAGAATATGCATCAACTAAAAATGACTGTTCTCTCTCTTTATAACAAACAGCAGTCATATTTACCCTTGCATCAAGGAGTATTGTTTTTTCTTCATTTTCCTTTGTAATCTTTACATCATATGAAAGCAGTTTACAATTCACATTATTTACTGTATCTTCCCCTGCACCAACACAAGAAACAATCTGATTGAAGGGAATCATATAATCAATACATTCGGTTTTGCCACTGTCTAAATCAGACAAATAAAGAAGTCTTAAGTTGACTTCACCTTTAAGCACAATCTTATCATCCATAGACTTATGGTCGGTAACATTGATTTTCACAATTGACTTTATCACTTGTTCAATTGGTGGCTTATTGTCAACACTGATTGTTTCGTTAATATTGAAAGTTTCTTCTGTTACGGAAGTTACATCCATATACTTCTTAGTACAACATTTCTTTTGGAAATTTGAAAAGCTTTCGGAAGAAGGAATCATTGTAGTTGTTTTGCCTACAATATCCACCTTAATGCTCAATGCACCTTTGATAACCAATCTGCGTGGTGACAATGCTCTGCAATTCACATATTCAGTTGTGGCAACTGTATCCAAAAAATGATTTTCCGGATAATCCTTAATATTAATTGCACGATTGAAAGGAACTGTCTGTTGGCTTGTACGCAAAGTTTTTCGTACACTGTCAACATACATAACCTTGATAACAGATGCACCCTCTATCTCCAGTACACCACCTGAAATATTACGAGAAAAAATTTGTGGTGTTAAAGTGCATTTCAGTATTTTCTCTATATCAGGACAATAATCAGGTAAAGTAAGATCCACATCAACCGGTTCTTCTATTGCCTGAGTTACCATAGTATCTCTACCACATAATTTTATATTATTTTCAAGTTCCATAGTTTTCTCTCCTTTTTGCTTATATATTAATTGTATTAAGGTGAGAATTATTTTAGAACTTTTTTACTTTATTTTGTGGTGTAAATAAATTTGATTAAAATAAATTATAAATTTGCAATACAAATTAGGGGTTGTGAAGTTGTTTTAAATAAGAAAGTGTAAACTATGTCCTTGTATAAACTGTAAACTATGTGAATGCACAATTTATATTATAAGAATATTTTGTAGCATAAATAATACCGATTTTTATATCATATTATGGCTTACAAAAGAAACGGTACGCATAATTTGTTAATTATGCATACCGTTTATATGTCATATTTATATAATTTTACATAATATTTATGATTGAACAGATTTTTGCTTTTTGATACCATAAATTTTTCTAAGTATTACACCTAACACCTTTGGATTATCAATAACAATAACTTTCATACCACTACCTCCTACATAATGTACATAACAAAAGGATGATTATTAATGCACAACAGTCAGTTATTAACCAGTAAGGAAAAATTGATGCTATCAGCAGTCCCAATGCAAAAGCAAAATAAATTTTCCTTTGTGTTCTCCAACATCTCATTTAATCACCCCTTAATAGATTATACAACTATTAGATTTTGGTGAATATTATTTTAAATAATCCATAAACCAAATATCATTTGTGGAAAAATGTTTCTTGTCTAAGTAACTTAAAATTCCACTATCTGTAGTAAAATCAAAAGCTAATTTATAACTATATAAACATTGCTTTGAAAGGGAATACTTTTGATTTAATTTTTTGTTGCCATATTTATTGTCACCTAAAATGGGACAACCTATTGAGGACATATGGGCTCTAATCTGATGAGTTCTGCCTGTTAAAAGTTCCACTTCACACAAGGTTAAGTTGTTGTTAGTTTCCAGAACAGAATACTTTGTTAAAATTTTCTTTGCTCCTTGTTTTTCATTCCTTAGAACAGTTACCTTATTAGTCTTTTCGTTCTTAATTAAGTAATCCGAAAGAATTGCATTATCCTTTTTAGGTTTGTTAATAAGTAAGCAAAGATAGAATTTATGAAGCTCCCTATCCTTCATTTTTTGGTTAAGGATACGCAATGACTCTGCATTCTTAGCACCAATAACTATACCACCGGTATTTCTATCAATCCTATTTACAAGTGCCGGTGCAAAGCAGTTTTCTTCCTTAGGGTTATACTCACCTTTATCGTAAAGGTAATGTTGAAGTCTAAGCAAAAGACAATCAAAATGATAAGACTTGTCCTGATGTACAATTACACCGGGTTTCTTATCCAATAGAATAATATTTTCATCTTCATAAATTATCTTTAAATTCTTCGGTGCTTTTAGAAATTCATAATTTTCTTCTTGTATATTATCAAAAAATTCATCCTTAATATAGAAAGTGAGAAGGTCGTTTTCTTTTAGCATAACTTCAGGAGTTGCTTTTTTGCCATTTACTTTCACACACTTTTTTCTAATATACATATAAGCCATTTTCTTAGGCATTGTTTTAAATTTCTTCAAGAGAAATTTATCCAGTCGCTGATTAGCGTCATTTTTCTTTACTACTAATTCTCTCATAATTACTTTTCAATACACATAAATGCACACATTGTACCACGATGACCGTTAGTTGCTCTATGACTCCATAATAAATCTGAGTTACACTTAGTGCATAGGTCTGACAATGTGATATTTTCTTCCTTTACTCCGGCTTTCATTACAATTTGCTTATTTGTTTCTAGCAGGTCAATCATATATTTTCCATCTTTCTTAGGGAAAATGAATTTTGAATTATCTAAGTCATTTAGTGCATAAAAATTATCTGCACAATCTTTATCCACTTCATAACAACACTTTGAAATTGCAGGACCGATACAAACAACAATATCCTTTGGATTACTACCATATAGGTTAGTCATTTTCTTAATTACTTCTTCACCGATTCTACCAACTGTACCACGCCAACCGGCATGGGCAAGTCCAATAGCTTTCTTCTCTTTATCAACAAAAAACAGTGGTGTACAATCTGCATAATGAGTTACAAGGGTAACACCCTTTTCATTTGTAATTAAAGCATCTACAGACTGAATATCCTTTTCTCTCCAAATGCCAATACCACATTCTTTCTTAGTTACAGGTCTGACAAATGTGTGGTGGTCTTGAGAAGAAGTTACAAGGCTATCATAATCAAAACCTACTGCATCGGAAAAGATTTTATAATTTTCAATTACATTTTCGGGCTTATCTCCCCTAGAAAAAGCAAAGTTCATTGAAGTCCATTCATCAGTACTTACACCACCATACTTAGTTGAAAAAGCATGACGAATAAAATCAATATCTGAAAGTACATTGTATGTTAAAAATGGTACACCTTTATTTTCGTTTAGTGTCATTGTTTTACTGTTAATTTTCATAATTTATCACCAAACATATTTTACAATATAATATTACCACTTGCAAGTATCATTAAATAAGTTTATAATAGTTATATAATATTGTAAAATAACTGAGGAATTATTATGAAATTATTTGGAAATAACATTGAAATTAAATGTGAATACTGTGCCAACAGTGCTGATGCACCAAGTGGTTACATTTGTACACTTAGAAAAAGTATTAAAAATGGTAAATGCAGAAAATTTAAATACAATCCTACCCTTAGAGTACCAAAAAGTACTGAAGCTTTGCCTGAATTTAAAAAGGAAGATTTTAAAATCTAATTATTAAAACTAAATTAAAAAAATAAATGCTAAAGACTGTATCAAAAGTAGGTAAAGTCTTTAGCATTTTTTATTTTACACAAAAATAGTGGAGTTACATAACCCCACTATTTCTATAAGTTAATTAAATTTTGTGATTACAAATTTGCATAATCTAAGTTTTGTTATATTTCATTTTGGGATTTTTTATTTAAGATTTTTTATAAGAAGACCTAAATGTTATTTGTAATACATCAAAATCAATCTGACATAACAATTATTAATTAACTGTAAATGATAAACCAACTGGGAAAGAGGAAACCATTTTAATGGAATATTTTTGAATCAATGTTGCGTCTTTTACATTGATTTCACCATCACCGTTAACATCAGCAGACTTTATCTGAATATCATTAAATGACACCTTACCGGTAACTACCTTTACAATTAATGTTGCATCTTTAACATCAATTGTTTTGTCAAAATTAACATCACCATATAGATATGTTACTGATGGTTTAGTTGTAGTTGGCTTAGTAGGCTTAACAGGTTTGTACTCTGTCCAACTATTATTAGCTGAAAATAGCATTGATGCACCATTTAGAGAAAGTCCTGGTTCCATATCTGCCGGATAACGGTTGGTTGTAGCATTTTCACCTTCTGTAAAAATGACCTTACCGTTTTTAAAGCCTTCCGGAACAACAAGGCTATAGTAACCTGTACTACTATCCTTAGTCATCTTTGTACCCGGCCACGCTACACTGCTTGCTGAGCCATTATCGCCACCGTAAATATAAACATATACTGATGACCAATTGTAAGATGAATTATCAAAATAAATTGTCTGTACTGAATTTGGATCAACTTTTGTAAAAGTATAACTTTCACTAGTAGTTTCGTTACCATCAGTGGCAGTTAAATCAATCGTATACTGTGTACCAAAATCATCACCGGCTCCAATTGAAATAGTCTTTGTGCCTGTATATGTTTCTATTGTGCCACCATTTATTTGGTATGTACCTGATGTTGCATTTTTTAAACCTAAGTCAAGTGAAAGACTATCTGTCTTAAAAGTACCACCTGTTTGTGAAATTGTGTTTCGTGGTATAACCTTTGCATTATAAATAACTGCAATACCGGATGAACCAATCTCACCCTTGATTTCATTTGAAGTTACTGTAAACTTATTACCTGAAACTTGATCGGTATATGTACCCGGCTTAGTTAAATTACCTGCATTTTCAACAGTAACACTACCACTGCCACTACCCTTTACAATTACTGCACCTTGTTCTCTTGTAACTACAGAACAATTATTTGACTTTGCATAACTGTCTTTCTGACCAATCATAGCATTATGGAAACGGTTTACTTCTGCAACTTCATTACTTGTAAAGTGTGTTGAACCCTTTACACCTGCCATAATATTAGTCTTAACTTTTGATGATGGTCTTGAGAAATACAGAGCTGTAATCTGGTTTCTACTAGCAGCAACAGCATAAGCCCTATCGATAACATTCTGGCTCATATCATTAGAGTAACCATAATCTTGATTGTTAGACCATGTATCATGGCTTTCGCCCCAATAGACAAGTTTATCGGCAGAAATACCTTTTGCTACCCAATTACCAGCGGATTCCGGTGCTTTACCACTATTGAAAGAATCACGAAGCTCCTTACCGTAATTACTGTCAGTAACTGACATATAATCTGTATATTCTTTCATTAAGCCTTCATTGCCGGTACTTCTGTCATCAGGACCAGTAAGAATTTCGCCATAGTGATATAAGCCTTGCTTTGTAACTGTTGGCCAAAAGTTACACTCTTCACTTGGAAGAGCAATATGCTTTGCAGCATCCCAACGGCAACCATCTACTCCAAGTCTTTTTAGTTCATCAATATATTTAGCAACAACCTGCTGTACGTAACTATCTTCTGAATTAATGTCAGGCATACCGATTTCACCGTGAGTAACCTGCCATCTGTTTTTCCAGTCAATGCCACCACCAAATGTATGCCAATATTTGCCGTCTTTAAGGTCATTCTGAATATTAGAATGGTCACCTGCTAAGTGGTTAGCAACAACATCCACGATAACCTTAATGCCATATTTATGGGCTTCATCACAAAGTGACTTAAGATCTTCTTTAGTACCTAGATCATTAGTTTGTACTGAAAAACCCAATGGTTGGTACAGCCAATACCAAATACCTGAAGAAATGCCCTTTTGAGCCGGTGAAGTCTGAATTGCTGAAAAACCCGCATCAGCAATATTCTTCAATTCAGCTTTAATGTCATTATACTTCCAGTTAAAGCAATGAAGAATTGTACCTTCTTGGATATTACTTGCTAATCCGTAACGGTTTGCACTTGTAGTTTCTGCTGATACACCTGCTTTTTCAGTTTTTGTAGAAATAGCAGATACCACAGGAATTGAAGTAGCTGTTAATACCATACAAACTGAAAGAATAAAACTAACAAGTTTCTTTTTGATTGTTTTGTTTTTTATCATAAAAATTTCCTCCCTTAGATGTTTTTTTATAATAAATTATAACAAATATCTATACTATATATTTCTTTAAAACAAGTAAATTATAAACAAACTGTAAATATACAAAAAAATTTTTTTCATAAAAAAAAGTTATGCCAAAAATATGACATAACTTTTAAATAATCTTTAAATAACTTTTAAATTATAAGAACACACTTAGGATTGATAATCGTTTCTTTGCTAACTGAATTGTTCGAGTTACTGTTGAAGGACAAACACCTAATTCCTTGGCAATTTGTTTCATAGGCTTTTTCTCAAAGTAGTGCATAACGACACATTTTCTTTGCTTTTCCGTTAGCATATTATCAATACCAACTTTCAGCATTTTCTTAATATTATTTCTATCCTCTGTATTTGAATAACCGGTTTGGTTATACAGATTGTAAGCCAAAAGGTTTTCAAAATCTTCTGTCATATGTACTTGATTACGCAACAGACTCACCTACTAATTCATCTAAATCTTTAGCTTTTGATTTTAAAAGTCTAGCAGTTAGTCTACATTCATAATACATTGACTTTAGAATTTGTATTCTTCTGTTTATACTTTTTACTTCATCAAAATTCTTAGCTTTGTTAAGGTTATCCCTTTCCTTATCAATAATAGATTTTAGGTTTAGGGATTCTTTCTCATAGTTTTCTGACCATTCTCTATAATTCATACAATCACGTCCTAATAATATTAATTTATAATTTGCTAAATAGATTGGGGCTATTTGTTATTTAGCAATTATAATTGTAGCGATTGTTCACCATAATTGCAATAAAAATTAGAACATTTGTTCTAATTTTCTTTGATAAGTCCAAAATATCGGTCAGTAAATCAGCTATTATTCTTCTATAGAATTATTAACAGTAAAAAACAACTCCCACTTTATTAAGTGAGAGTTAAATGTAATCTTAAATTTTAATTAAAGAACACACTTTAGGAAGTCGCTTGTTCTTTCAGCTTGTGGATTTTCAAAAATATCCTCAGGTGTACCTTCTTCAACAATTACACCGTCACTCATAAAGATAACTCTATCGGCAACTTCTCTAGCAAAGCCCATTTCGTGAGTAACAACAACCATTGTCATACCGTCCTTTGCAAGGCTCTTCATAACATCAAGAACTTCACCAACCATTTCTGGGTCTAAAGCTGAAGTTGGTTCATCAAATAATAGAACCTCAGGTTCCATACATAATGCTCTAACAATAGCAACTCTCTGCTTTTGACCACCGGAAAGCTGACTTGGATATGCATTTGCTCTATCAGCAAGTCCAACTCTTTCAAGTAATTCCATAGCTTTATTAGTTGCTTCTTCCTTAGACTTCTTTAGAAGTTTCATAGGTGCAATAGTCATATTCTTAAGAACATTCATATTGTCAAAAAGGTTAAAGTGCTGGAACACCATTCCCATCTTCTGTCTGTGAAGATTAATATTATTCTTTGGATTGGTAATATCAACATCATCTAATAGGATTTTGCCTGATGTTGGGATTTCAAGTAGGTTAAGTGAACGAAGTAAAGTTGACTTACCACTACCGGATGGTCCGATAATAACAACAACTTCACCTCGGTTAATGTGGCAGTTTACACCATCAAGTGCCTTAACCTTGCCACCATTATAATGTTTCTTTAGGTTTTCAACCTTAATTAATACCTTATCTTTCATTCTTTCTTAACCTCTTTTCCAGTTTACCGACAAAGTAAGATAGAATCATAACCATTACAAGGTAAATAGCTGCAACAGTTAGTAGTGGAATATAGTAAGAATATGTTACACCTGCAATAACATTACCGGCCTTTGTAATATCAATAACACCAACATAACCTACAACTGAAGTTTCCTTTAATAGTGCGATAAATTCGTTACAAAGTGTTGGTAGTACAGACTTAAACATTTGTGGCACAACAATATATCTCATAGTTTGGAAGTAGTTAAAACCTAAGCTACGACCGGCCTCAAACTGACCATTATCTATTGACATAATACCGGCTCTGAAAATTTCTGCAACATAAGCACCGGAGTTGATACCAAAAGCAAGCATACCAACAGGCACACCGTCTTTTGCTGAAACAAAAACAATGAAGTAAGCAATCATTAACTGAACTACTACAGGTGTACCACGAATAATTGTTAAATAAACTCTACAAATAGCATTCAAAACTGCAAGTATGTAGTAACCAATGCCACCACGCATTTTTAATGATTCTTTATTTTTATCAAAAGAGGAACGAATTGACGCAATAACTACGCCAATAACAATACCAATTACTAAAGCACCGGCTGTAATCAGTAAAGTGTTTTTTAGACCAGTTAGCATTTGTTGATACCTATCGCCCTCAACAAATACAAACTTAAACTGGTCAATTAAGTTTTGAAACCAATTCACCTATTTCACCAAACCTTATTATAAAATAAACAAATAGGGGCAGTTAAACAACTGCCCCCTTAATTACAAAGTAATTAGTCAGCTTTGATATATTTATCAACAATCTTCTGAACTGTACCGTCTTTCTTAAGTTCCTTTAGAGCTTCATTAACTTTCTTCTGAAGTTCTGTATTATCCTTAGAGAAACAAATTGCATAATCTTCTACTGCATAATCAGTATCAAGAATCTTTAATGCACTACCGTTAGCCTTTACATAAGCTTTAGCTGGTTCGTTATCAATAATAACACAATCAACCTTACCAACCTTTAGAGCATTAACTGCTGCGTTACCACTGTCAAACTTCTTAACATGGTCTGCACCATAATCTTTAGTAGCATAAAGGTCACCTGTTGTTGATGTCTGTACACCAATATTCTTGCCCTTGATGTCATCAAGAGATTTAATCTTAGAATCCTTAGTTACGATAACCTTCTGGATACCTGTAGCATAAGAATCAGAGAAGTTAACGCTGTTCTTTCTTTCAGGTGTTACAGTCATACCTGCCATACCCATATCGTATTTGCCACTCTGTACACCAGGTACAATTGAGTCAAATTCAATATCAGCAATTTCAAGTTCAAGATTAAGTTTCTTTGCGATTTCACCTGCAATTTCAGCATCAATACCAATAACTTTCTTGCCTTCATAATATTCATATGGAGGGAAAGTAGCATTAGTAGCCATTGTTAGCTTACCTTCTGTTACAGTTTCAAGTCCGTCTTTTTTGTCATTGCTTGAGCTTCCACAACCTGCAAGTGCTACAACCAGCATTAGGCATGAAAGTACAAGAGCCAATACTTTTTTCATTGTTTTATCCTCCTATAATTAAACATAGTTTAAATGTACTATGTTAATTGTTGTTTGTCAAGAAAAACACAAAAATATTAATTATTTCATAATAATTTTTAGTATGCTATACCTTTTCTTGTTTTTATTTATTATTGTTGTCATTTTCTTTAGCTTCAGGTGTTCGAGGAATTGTCAGCTTTTTGTTTACTGTTACACCCTCATAACGCAACTTACAAATTACTCTGGCAATAAATTCTTTGTTACATTTTTCGCAAACAAACTTTGCTCTAAATGAACGATTCTTCACTACCCAATCAGAAACCTGCTTTACTGCTGTATGACACTCAGGGCAAGTAAAAGTCCAAAGTGACTTATCAATTAATGGATTTTCTATATCGGTAATAAATGTTGTTCTAAAAGTCATTTTCTTATAAAACTCTAGGTCACAATTACTGATATACTTTTTTATTTTTTCTTCATCATAACATTTTCTGAAACATAAAAGACTAAGCTCTGCATCAGTTAATGCTCTATGAAGTACTAAATCATTTCTATCTATATTCAATAAGTCAGCACAAGTGGATAATCCAAGTTGCTTACCCTTATCGTGAACACCTAAAGCAAATTCACAATAAATCTGCAAATCACAATACTTAGTTAAATATGGAGGTCTATCGTCACCAAAATAGTAACCATAGTTCTCCATTAATGCGTGAATGTCGCTATTGCCCCAAGTTAAGAGAACAGAATCTCCAAGAAATTCACCGAACTTCTCAGAAACATCAGCAAAAGTATTGTGGGCATCTTTCAATTCTTCATTTGTTATATTGGTAAGTGCTTTAATTCTTGAATTAAGTTTCTTGCCAATTGTAGGAGTAACCAGCATTGAAAAGGTGTCAATAATATTTAAGTTGCTGTCTGTTTTTACTGCACCAAATTCTATAATTTCGTTATAGAACTTTTTATCTCTCTTACTATAAGAGCCGTTCCATTCTAAATCAAGTATTACAAAATTCATTACTTCTTACGGTTTTGATTCTTCATTCTCTGTTCACGAGATAGAATCATCTTTCTCATACGGATATTTTTAGGTGTAACTTCAACTAGTTCATCATCACCGATAAATTCTAGGCACTGTTCAAGTGACATAATTGATGGTGGTGTTAGCTTTAGAGCATCATCAGAACCTGATGCACGAGTATTTGTCATATGCTTTTTCTTACATACATTAACTGTTAGGTCCTCAGCCTTTGGAGATGCACCAACAATCATACCTTCATATACAGGAACACCCGGACCAACAAACAGTCTACCTCTTTCCTGAGCAGCATTTAGACCATAAGCAACTGTATCACCTGTTTCCCAAGCAATAAGTGAACCCTGATGACGAGTGATAATTTCACCCTTCCATGGTTCGTAAGCATCAAATACATGGTTCATAATACCGTTACCGTTTGTATCTGTTAGGAATTCAGGTCTGTAACCCATTAAACCTCTTGATGGGATTCTAAATTCAATATGAGTTGTACCACTACCGTTAGTATCCATATTAACAAGTTCAGCTTTTCTTGTACCTAGCTTTTCCATTACAGCACCAACATATTCGTCAGGTACTTCAATCATTAGAATTTCGACAGGTTCGTTACGAACACCATCAATTTCCTTAGTGATAACCTGTGGACGAGATACCTGGAATTCATAACCCTGTCTTCTCATTGTTTCAATAAGGATAGATAGGTGAAGTTCACCTCTACCTGAAACCTTAAATGTATCTGCTGAGTCAGTTTCTTCAACTCTTAAAGCAACATTAGTTTCGATTTCCTTAAACAGTCTGTCTCTAAGATTTCTTGATGTAACAAACTTACCTTCTCTACCTGCAAATGGTGAGTTGTTTACAATAAAGTTCATTGTAACTGTTGGTTCATCAATCTTAACAAATGGTAGTGGTTCTACACAATCATAAGAACAAAGTGTTTCACCGATGTTGATTGAGTTAATACCACTAACACAAATAAGGTCACCGTAAGTAGCAGTTTCTGTTTCTACTCTCTTTAGACCTTCATACTGATAAAGTTTCTGAATTCTAACATTCTGTCTTGCGCCGTCAATACCACAAAGTACAGCACCCTGACCGTTCTTTACAGTACCTCTTTCAACTCTACCAACACCAATACGACCTACATAGTCATCATAGTCAATGTTAGAAATAAGAATCTGTAAACCACCATCAGGATCACCCTCAGGAGCAGGGATTTCTTCAACAATTTCCTTAAATAGTGGTTGCATATCTGTACCCTTATTGTGTGGGTCAAGAGAAGCATAACCACCCTTTGCTGATGCATAAACTACAGGGAATTCAATCTGGTTTTCATCAGCACCAAGTTCGATAAATAGGTCAAGAACTTCGTCAACAACTTCTTCAGGACGACTTCCTTCTCTATCAATTTTATTTACAACAACTAAAGGCTTTTTCTTTAGACCAAGAGCCTTTTTCAAAACAAATCTTGTCTGAGGCATACAACCTTCAAATGCGTCAACTACCAATAAAACACCGTCAACCATTTGTAGGATACGCTCAACTTCACCACCAAAGTCTGCGTGACCGGGTGTGTCAACAATATTGATTTTTGTATCTCCATACATAACAGATGTTGTCTTAGAAAGAATTGTAATACCTCTTTCTCTTTCGATGTCGTTACTATCCATAACTCTTTCGTCAACTACTTCGTTAGCACGGAATGTACCACTCTGCTTTAGCAGTTCATCAACAAGTGTTGTTTTACCATGGTCAACATGGGCAATAATAGCGATATTTCTTAGATTTTCTCTTGTAGCCATAATATCATTTCCTTACATTTAATTATCTTATATATTACATTTACCACAGTCGTTTATTATATCACAACCCAATTATAATTACAAACAAAAACGCAATTACTGTTATTTTGTAAAAAAAAGAAATAAATACACTCCTATATTTAGTAGAAATATTTAAATATTGTTATAAATTTAACATTGATAAAATCACAAATTTATTGTATAATTAAATTATATTTTATTCTTGTTATTAGAATTTTCTTACAATAAGGAGATTACGAGAAAATTTAACTAAAAGGAGACTAAAAACATGGGTTACACACTCGCAGAAAAAATCATTAAAGAACACATTGTTGATGGTGAAATGGTTAAAGGCACAGACATCGGCCTAAGAATTGACCAGACACTAACTCAAGATGCTACAGGTACAATGGCATACCTGGAATTTGAGGCAATGGGTGTTCCAAGAGTTAAAACAGAAAAGTCTGTTGCATATATTGACCATAATACTCTACAGACAGGTTTTGAAAATGCTGATGACCACAGATTTATTCAGTCCGTTTGTAAGAAACATGGTATCTACTTTAGCAAACCGGGTAATGGTATTTGTCACCAGGTACACCTAGAAAGATTCGGTAAGCCGGGTAAAACTCTTATCGGCTCTGACTCACACACACCAACAGGTGGTGGTATCGGTATGCTGGCTATGGGTGCCGGTGGACTTGATGTTGCAGTTGCTATGGGTGGTGGTGCTTACTACATCACAATGCCTAAAATGGTAAGAGTAAACCTAACAGGTAAACTTCAGCCTTGGGTTGCTGCTAAGGATATTATTCTTGAAGTTCTAAGAATTATGTCTGTTAAGGGTGGCGTTGGCAAGATTGTTGAATATGGTGGTGAAGGTGTTAAGACACTTTCTGTTCCTGAAAGAGCAACAATTACAAATATGGGTGCTGAGCTTGGTGCTACTACTTCTATCTTCCCTTCTGATGAACTAACTCGTCAGTTTCTAAAGGCTCAGGGCAGAGAAGAAGATTGGGTAGAACTAACTCCTGATGAAGATGCAGTTTATGATGAAGTTATTGATATTGATTTATCAACACTAAAGCCAATGGCTGCTTGTCCTCACTCTCCTGATAACATTAAGACTATTGAAAGTCTTGCAGGTCAAAAGGTTGACCAGGTTTGTATCGGTTCTTGTACAAACTCATCATACAGAGATTTAATGACAGTTGCTCACATTTTAAAGGGCAAAACAGTTGCAGAAAATGTTTCACTTGCAATTGCTCCCGGTTCAAAGCAAGTATTTAATATGTTAGCACTTAACGGTGCTTTAGGTGACTTAATTGCTGCCGGTGCAAGAATTCTTGAATCAGCTTGTGGTCCATGTATCGGTATGGGTCAGTCACCTAACTCAAAGGGTATTTCACTAAGAACATTTAACAGAAACTTCCTAGGTCGTTCAGGTACTAAGGATGGTCAGATTTATCTTGTATCCCCTGAAACTGCTGCTGTATCAGCACTAACAGGTGTATTTACTGACCCTACAACACTTGGTGAAGGTTACACTGTTGAAATGCCTGAAAAGTTCCTTATCAATGACAATATGGTTATTGATCCTGCTCCTGTTGAAGAAATGGACAACATTGAAGTACTAAGAGGACCAAACATTAAGCCTTTCCCAGAAACTACTCCACTTGAAGAAACAATCAATGCTACTTGTGCATTAAAGGTTGAGGACAACATTACAACTGACCACATTATGCCGGCAGGTGCAAAGATTCTTCCTCTTCGTTCAAATATTCCGGCTATCAGTCAGCATTGCTTTACTGTATGTGACCCTGAGTTCCCTAAGAGAGCAAAAGAACTAGGTTCATCAATTATTGTTGGTGGTGCTAACTACGGTCAGGGTTCTTCAAGAGAACATGCAGCACTTGCACCTCTATACCTAGGTGTTAAGGCAGTACTTGTTAAGTCATTTGCAAGAATTCACAGAGCTAACCTAATCAATGCCGGTATTCTACCACTAGAATTCTGTAATGAAGCTGACTATGACAAGATTAACCTAAATGACGAAATCACACTACCTGATGTTAAGGAAATCATTGCTAATGGTGGAGATGTTAAGGTTGTTAACAAAACTACCGGCGAAGAAATTATGGCTAAGTGTGAACTAACAGATAGAACAAAGGCAATTATCATTGCCGGTGGTCTACTAAACTACACAAAAGAAAACGGCTAATTGTACATATTGAAAACCTATTTTCTAAGGAAGATAGGTTTTCATTAAACTATAAATACATAAGAAGGAGAATTACTATGGCTAAAATTCCTATGACCACTCCATTAGTTGAGATGGATGGCGACGAAATGACAAGAATCATTTGGAAAATGATTAAGGATATTCTTATCACTCCATATGTTGACCTAAAGACAGAATACTATGACCTAGGTCTTGAAAACAGAAATGCTACTAATGACCAGGTAACTGTTGACTCAGCAGAAGCAACTAAGAAATACGGTGTTGCAGTTAAGTGTGCTACAATCACACCTAATGCTGCAAGAATGACAGAATATGACCTAAAAGAAATGTGGAAGTCACCTAACGGTACAATCAGAGCAATTCTTGACGGTACAGTATTCCGTTCACCTATTATTGTTAAGGGTATTACACCATATATTCCAACATGGAAAAAGCCAATCACTATCGCAAGACATGCTTACGGTGATGTTTATAAGAATACTGAAATGGTTGTTAAGGGTGGTTCAAAGGCTGAACTTCTTGTTACTAAGCCTGACGGCACAACTGAAACTTCACTAATTCACGACTTTAAGGGTGACGGTGTTATTCAGGGTATGCACAACCTAGACAGCTCAATTTCTTCTTTTGCAAGAGCATGTTTCAACTATGCACTTGACCTAAAGCAAGACATTTGGTTTGCTACTAAGGATACAATCAGCAAAAAGTATGACCATACATTTAAGGATATTTTCCAGGAAATCTTTGACAATGAATACAAAGAAAAATTTGAAGAAGCAGGTATTGAATACTTCTACACACTAATTGATGATGCTGTTGCAAGAGTTATCCGTTCAGAAGGTGGCTATATTTGGGCTTGTAAGAACTACGATGGTGATGTTATGAGTGATATGATTGCCACTGCATTTGGTTCACTGGCTATGATGACATCTGTACTAGTTTCTCCTGAAGGTATTTATGAATATGAAGCAGCTCACGGTACTGTTCAGCGTCACTACTACAAGCACTTAAAGGGTGAAGAAACATCAACAAACAGTGTTGCTACACTATTTGCTTGGACCGGTGCATTACGCAAGAGAGGCGAACTAGACTCTATTCCGGAACTATGTGACTTTGCTGATAAGCTTGAAAAAGCTACAATCAAAACTATTGAAGACGGTGTAATGACAGGTGACCTTTACCTACTATCTACTCTTGAAAACAAGAAGAAAGTAAACACAGAGGAATTCCTTGTTGCTGTTAACGAAAGACTAAAGGCAATTCTTTAATTGAAAGGTGGCATTAGTAGTGCCAAAAAGTAATAAGATTTCTATGTCTGTTATCAGAAGACTTCCCAGATATTACAGATTTATCTCGGAACTTGCTGATAGTGGAGAACAGAGAATAAGCTCAGGTAAACTTGCTGAACTGATGAATGTTACTGCCAGTCAGATTAGACAGGACTTTAACTGCTTTGGTGGTTTTGGTCAGCAAGGTTATGGATACAGTATCTCGTATCTAAAAAGTGAAATGGAAAACATCCTTGGACTTAACAAGGTAAACAATGCTATTATTCTTGGTGCTGGTAACCTTGGTAAAGCAGTTGCACTTCACATTAACTTTGCTGAAAGAGGCTTTAATATTAAGGGTATCTTTGAGACTAACCCTAATATTATCGGTACAAAGATTAATGATATTGAGGTTATGCCTGAGTCACAAGTTGATGAATTTATCAAGAATAATGATATTTCAATAGCTATGCTATGTATTCCAAGACAAAGTGTTGCAACTATTATTGACAGACTTTATAACTGTGGAATTAAGGCATATTGGAATTTCTCTCACTTTGATATTGCCAGAAAATACAGTGATACTGTTGTTGAGAATGTTCATATGACAGATAGCTTAATGACTCTCTCATATAGAATGAACGAAAAATTAAAATCAGAAGAAAAAACTGAAGAATAATTATTAGGGCAGAAATTTTACTTTCTGCCCTATTTTTCTACAACATAAAGCCTCCTACAGTATAACTATAGGAGGCTATGTTTATTTGGCTATGAATTTTACATTTTTTGGAGCTTTTCCATTACTTTTAATTAGCTTTTTGTATTTCTTTAGTTTACTCTTTGGCACAGTAAACTTTGCTTTTGAGTGAATTTTTGAAAATGCTGATTTTCCTACTTTACTCAGCTTAGTTGATTTTATGTTTACTGACTTTAACTTTCTGTTGTTATTAAATGCACTATCCCCTATTGATTTTAGATTTTTGCCTAGAGTGATACTCTCTAGTCTTGTACAATCTTTAAAATCATACTTTCCAACATTAGCTAAAGAAGATGATGTTATTTTCTTTAGTTTAACACACTTTTCAAATGTTCCACGATAATAATACTTTCTCTTTACCTTTTTAGGAATAAATTCTGTTCCTTCATTTAGAAGTTTAAATTGTGTCCATTTTGTTGTTTGCAGATTACGCAACTTTGGCATATTAACTGATGTTAAATTAATACAATTAAAGAATGCAGATGAACCTAGAGTAGTTACCTTTGGTAAAGAAATTTTCTTTAAGCTTTTACAACTATAAAAAGTCCTTGCTCCTACAGTTTTAACATTAGGAGCTGAAATGCTCTTTAACCTTGTACAACCTTCAAATGTACCATAAACTCTGTCACAGGAACGCAAATCACTAACACACTCATAGTAAAAGTCATTTGGTTGTTCATTATAGAACCGTAAATCACTTGCTTTATACTTTGTCATTTTTAGTTGCTGAACCTTTGGCAAAGAAATCTTCTCTAACTTTTCACATTTTGCAAATACACCTGAACCTAGATAAGTCAGTTTAGAAAGGCTGTTATTTTTATTTATACTTTTTAAGTTTTTACAATTGTAAAATGAGTTATTACCAATGACTTCTACATTTGGAATATTAATTTTTTCTAATGATGAACAATTTTCAAAAGCCCCTTCGCAATGCAAGTCACCACTAGGAAGTATAATTCCACCATCATCACCTTTTTTTATCAATGCACTGCTTTTTACTGCCTTTATTTTTGGCAAAGAAATATTCTTTAGGCTTTTGCAATTATAAAACACAGATACACCCATATCTGTAATATTATTCAAATTATTATTCTTGTTAATTGTCTTTAGTTTTGGACAATCAAAAAATGTTCTGTCAGCAAGTTTTTTTACCTTTGGAATATAAATGCTTTCAAGATTTCTACAATGCACAAATGGTCCTGCACTAAAACTCTTTTCTAATAACCACAAATATTCATCAGCTTCATCACTAACGGTAAATACACGAACCCTTGAATTATCAATTTTCACAAGATTTGGGAAAGAAATATTCTTAATATCTGAACAATATAAAAAAGCTCCACCGTCAATTTGGCTAACATTCTGTCCACCAATGATTTTTTGCAAACTTAAACAATTCAAAAATGAGGCTTTGCCGATTCTTTTCAGGCTTTTAGGTAAAGTAATTTTTTTTACGTTATAGGAATTAATAAACATATAGTCACCAATTGCAGTTATTCCTTCACCTATTACAATATTTTCTGCATAAGTTGTTGGTGGAAAGTACTCCTCTTTCCAATCCCAATACATTGGATTACCTAAATTATAATTGTAAAGCTCTGAAAAACCTAACTTGCCAAAACATCCTTTACCTTGAACTGTTAATGTCTTTGAAGTTTTATCATAAGTAATTTGAAAATTCTTACCTAAGTCATAACCAACTGTTATGCCTGCACTATCAGTATCAGCTAATGCATTAAACGGAACAACAGTAACCAATAACATAAATACTAAAAATAAGCTAATTAATTTTTTCATAAAATCACCTTCTAAGTAGCAAAAACTATTTTATAAATACACTATCTTATATATAAAATTATAATTTATATTGTAATTTTTGTCAATACTGTATAATATATTACATTAACTTTTTTTATTTTTAAATCATGAATATTAAAATTACAAACAAAAAACCTCCCATTAAGGGAGGTTTAATAGATTAGTATTGAGTTTATATTGTAATACTAAAGTTACATTTCTCTTGTATCTTTTTGAATTTCGTTAGCACCTAAGTCTTCATCAGTTTGGAACTTATAGTCATTACCAGGAATAATAGCATTTAGGATAATACCAACTAGAGAACCTACTGCAAGACCTGATAGCTGAATTGTTACAGAACCGATTGTGAATGAAATATTACCGGCAGTTGAGAAAGTAATACCTAAAGCTAATACAAGGATAATAGCCATAATAAGAACATTTCTCATATTTGTAAAGTCGATTTTGTTTTCAACAATGTTTCTAACACCAACAGAAGAAATCATACCGTATAGAACTAGTGAAACACCACCAACTGTAGCTGATGGAATTGATGTAACGATAGCTGCAAACTTTGGTGAGAATGAGAATAGGATTGCAAAGAATGCTGCAATTCTGATAACTCTTGAGTCAAATACCTTTGTAAGGTTAAGAACACCTGTGTTTTCACCATATGTTGTGTTAGCAGGTGCACCGAATAGTGCTGCTAGAAGTGTTGCTGCACCATCACCAAGAAGTGTTCTGTGTAAACCCGGATCAGCAATACAGTTCTTACCGATTGTTGATGAAATAGCAGAAATATCACCGATATGTTCAACCATTGTTGCAAGAGCAATAGGAACAATTGTGATAATTGATGTTGTAATTAAGCCCCAATCAGTGTCACCTGTAAAGATGCTGAATACTGTTTGGTCATATGTAAATGGTAGACCAATCCAATCAGCCTTTGCAACTGAAGTAAAGTCAACTAAACCTAAGCAAACTGCTACAACATATGAACCTAGAACACCACAGATAATAGGGATAATCTTAATCATACCTTTACCGAAGATGTTACAAATAATGATAATTGCAATTGCCACAATAGCAACTATCCAAGATAAACCGGCATTGTTACCTGAACTTTCACAGTTGTTGATAGCTGATGGTGCAAGTGTTAAACCGATAGCAATGATAATCGGACCTGTTACAATAGGTGGGAAAAATTTCATTACTCGGTGAGCACCGAATGCTTTAAATAATGCTGACAAAATAAAGTAAAGAACTGATGCACAAGCTACACCAAAACAAGCATATGGTAGTAGGTTTGCTTCACCCTTAGGTGCAATTGTTGCATACCCTGCAAGGAATGCAAATGAAGAACCTAGGAATGCCGGTACTTTACCCTTTGTTACTAGGTGAAACAGTAATGTTCCCAGACCTGCAAAAAGCAATGTTGATGACACAGAAAGACCTGTAATCAGTGGTACAACTACTGTTGCACCAAACATTGCAAACATATGTTGCAAACCAAGGACAGCCATTTTGCCTTTACCCAATTTACGGGCATCGTAAATTGCTTCATTGTTGATTTTTTGTTTGTTCATACTCATACTCCCTAACATTTATTTAAAAGACTAAGCCTTTTATTACAAAAATTAACCCCAATGCAATAAACGCTTTTTGCAATGGGGTAAAACTTTTATTTTCCGACAGTTCTCTTACATTCTTTTTCTTCACAAGGATTGTTGTCACTATCAAGGAAAACAACAGTAGGCTTGTGAGAATTTGCGTCTTTTTCTTCAATTAATTTATAAGCCATAATAATAACATGGTCACCAACTGCAACCAGTCTTGCTGCTGCACCGTTTACACAAATGATACGGCTACCTCTTTCACCGGCAATAACATATGTATCAAAGCGTTGACCATTTTCAACATCTACAACACTAACTTTTTCATATTCATAGATGCCTGACTTTTCCATTAAATCTTTATCAATAGTTATACTACCTACATAGTTAACATCAGCTTCTGTTACAACTGCTCTATGTAGTTTGCTTTTTAACATAGTAATCATCAAATCACCCTTAATTATTTCTCTATCTTATCTATTATACCACCTAGTTAACTAAAAATCAATGTTTGTAAAAAATTGTTATAAAAATCAGAAACCTGACTTTTTCATAACATTATCAAGGAAATCAATTTCTTCTTTATTGTCATACTTTTTGTATTCTGACAAATTCTCTTGATACTTTTTTAGGTTCTTTGAAGTTAAAATTTTGAAATCTCTATGTAGCCAATATAAAGGTAAAAGCAATTTTTTATTTTTTAAACTTGGATATTCCTCTACCATTCTTTTGTATGGTGGGAAAATTCGAGATTTAATATAATTTTCTTCTGTAGAATTATTATATTCTTCATTGTATTTTCTTCTTTCATTTAGGATTCTATTTTCTTCTGTACCGAAAGTCATATTTGAAAGAATATAAACATCAACATCATCAAAATCTTTAATTCCTTTATTAAAATATAAATCAGCTTTTTCAAGTAGCATATTATGAAATTTTGTAAGGTTATTTTCTTTTAGCTTTACATTTATAAAATCATAGTCAGCATTATTATTCTTTAGATATTTATTTAAGAAATAAACATCAATTATCATTCTAACACCCATACCACCTAAATCACGATAATGCTTAGCAAAATGTTCAACAATATAAATATAGTGGTATTCATCGGTAAATTTATAGGTGTGATTTGTATTATTAATCAGCTTTGCATTACTGAACAAATTTTCTGTAAATACTGAATTTCTAAAGTTACCGTTATCACAATGAATTTCAAACTGTACAAATGGGTCTTGCACTGCAACAATTAAATCATCAGTTGACTCAATTATTCTATAGTCTAGGCTGGAAAGTATAGTTCTAGCCTTTTCAATATCTTCACTTTTAATATGAACATCAACATCATTTGTTACCCTAAAATCAGGTTGAGGGTAGGTGTCTTTAATAAACTGACCTTTCACAAGCAGGTTGTCTATTCCCTGATTTTCAAATTCAGAAATTAACTTTTTTGTTGCTGAAAACTGAGATGCATCCTTCATCAGCATAAACTTTCTGTACCTAACAAACATATCCATAATTTCTTTAGGTACATTGATTTTGCTTTTTTCTAAGGCATAGGAAACCATATTTGCAACTCTGCTTTTTGCTGAGGTAAAGTACAAATCTCTAAAATCAATCTCATTATTATTCTCTAAAGGAATATTAGAAAACAGAGAACCCAGTACATTAAGGAGAAATTTATACTGAGTTTTTTCTTTTGGAGAAATTTCCTTTTTCACATTAATTTTCCTTTACAATAATTTTCTTATCTTCAATACAAACTTCTTTGTTGCAAATTGAAAGTGCAGCTTTTTTATGAGTGATAATCATACAAGTTTTGTTTTGCAGATTTACAAGATTTTGAAGTAATCTTTTTTCTGTTTCTTCATCAAGTGCAGAGGTGCATTCATCAAGTAAAAGAATCGGTGACTTAGTAAGGATTGCTCTGGCAATAGCAAGTCTCTGAACTTGTCCTTCTGAAAGTCCTATACCTCTCTCACCTAAAATTGTATCAAGTCCACTAGGCAAAGTATCTACAAAATCAGCACAAGCAATTTTTAGTGAAGTGTGGATTTCTTCATCAGTAGCATTTGGTGATACAATCAGCAAATTGTCCCTAATTGTACCGGAAAGCAGGAAGTTACCTTGTGGAACATAAGCAAACATTTTTCTTGAATTTTTATCAATATAAAGCTTTTTGTTATCCTTTAAATCAAGATAAATTTCACCACTTGAAACATTAAAAACTGACATTAGAAGTTTCATAAGTGTGCTTTTGCCTATACCGGTAATACCCATAATGGCAACAAAGTCGCCTTTGTTAATTTTTAGGCTTGTATTTGACAAAACTTCATCTCTGCCATAGCTAAAGGTAATATTGTCAAAGTTGATGGACTTTAGGTTATTATAAATGTTTTCCACATTAATTTCACTTTTGTTAAACTTTCTTTCCTGTGGAAGTGACTCAATTTCCATAATTCTTTCTGCTGATGCAGTAGCAGCAAAATAAGTAGGAAAAATTCCTGTAAGTCCTGAGATTGGACCTTGAATTTGAGAAACCAAAGCAATAATTTCTGTTAGCACACCATATGTAATATTGCCATGAACAATATTATAAGCACCCCAAATTAATCCAAAAGCATATCCAAGCATAAATACAAATGAAAATGCTGAGGAGCTGATAACAGAAAGTGTGTTTCTCTTTCTACGGATTACATAGTTATTTTGTTGCAAATTTTTTGCATCTTTTAGCACTTCATCTTCAATATCGAAAGACTTAACAAGAAGTAAACTTGCAATAATTTCTTGCAAAAAGCTTCTCACTTTGCCATCTGTTTCTTGACCTTTCTTGTGAAAGTTCTTCATCTTAGTTCTATACAAAGATGCCACAAAAAGAGCCAATGCACCACCAACTACAAACACCATTGTAAAAGGAATACTGATTTGCACCAAAACAATAAACACACCTGCAAGTTTTACAATCATATATGTTAGTTGAGGAATGATTGTAACAATTGCACCTGTTATTGTACCAATGTCGCTTGTAAGTCTGTTTAACAATTCACCTGAATGATAAGCTGAAACATCAGCAAATTCTTTTTCTAATATTTGTTGAAATAAACCTGTTTTATAACTAATTTCAAGTTTAGCACTAATTCTAAACACAAAAATTCTCTGTAACACACTAAAGAAAATATCTGCACAAACGATACCACCAAAAATCATACCGTAATGTGCAACACCACCTAAAGGGTCATTTGCATAACTTGGGTCATTACCGGTTGCAGCATTTACAAGGTACTTACTGGCTATAGCAACATATACACCGATTATAGCTAAGATTGCATAAATCACAACCAGCAAAATTATTGATGGTAGCTGAGATTTACTTTTCTGCAATATCCATCTTAATGCAGTTTTATTCACTTTTTTCTTGTAAGTTGAACTGTTCATTTTCTTTTTATCTTTCTATAATATGGATATAGTTTTTCTTTAAAAGAATAATATTTCCATCTTAATTTCTTCTTTGCAACACATTTTCTGGAATAAATCTTATAATTAAGGTCAGTGATTTTATGAGTAACATTGTCCTTAGTAAAGGTTGTTACAACTGCAAAAATATCTTTCTTAGGCACATTCACTTCACAAACCATTCTGTTATCACCACAAATGTTATATGTACCGTCATTATTGACTTTTATGATTCTATGAAGTACATAGGAATTAGTTGGTTTATGGTAGAAAAATACCACATCATATTTTTTTAGTTTTGTTGGCTTAGTTAAGGTTACTGTATCGCAGTTATCCCTTAGCATTGGCAACATTGACACACCTCTGGGTGTGAAATTCACATTGCTACCACTATTGAGAATTTCCTTAAAAACCGGTACAAGTTCACTAATAGGCACTTGTTTATTCAAGTAAGTTACCGTCCTTTAGCTTTGTAATAAAGTTGTCTATATCTTTCTTTGCTATATCTTCAGTTACTTCATATTCATCAAGCATAGCCTTTAGCAATTCTTCTTTTGTTGTATCATTTTCTAACTTTTCCCATAGAAAAGCACCGGTTTCGTTAAGATTCATCATACCGTTAAAGTCAACAGTTGCCTTGCCTACAGGAACAACTACATAACAATCTGCAACTTTTCGCAGTAAAAAATCTTCCTTAATTTTCATATTAATCTTCCTTTACTATAGTATCATGAGAAAGTATTGCTGAACTTTTATCCATATTGCACTTTAGCTTATAGAACTTGCAATTCTCTAAAATTGCATTAATCATATTTAAAGAATCGTTCATTTTATTTTTGCCAATTCTTCTCATAGTTTCTTTAAACAAATATCGCATTGCTTTTTGAGGTGATAATTCTTCAATAGAATTATTTTCACTTCTTTCCAAAAATACAATTGCACCTAAAACAGCACTGTCATTTTGGAATTTCATTGTTCCACCAGCAAATGGCGAGCCATATACTACCAGTTCATTATTCTCTAGACGAATTATAGGTTTATCATCATTTATAATTTGTACCTTATCCCCATAAACTTTATGCCACAATGCAGTATGGGTTGACTTACCTACACCACTATCAGCAGAAAAAAGATAGCACTTATCATTATATTTTATAGCTGATGAATGTACCATAATTGCATTGTACTTTAAGATTTTTTCAAAAAAATCAAAAGATAAATATACATATTCTGTTTCATAAATAGGGACTTCAGGATGAAGTGAAATGTATTTTTTGTAGTCATCAACAGTAAACTTATCCCCTACTTTTATCACATCTGAAGTAGGTGTTTCATCAGTTTCAAAAAACTTAATCATATCTTTTGTATAATCATAAAGAGGGTTAATCTCAACAAAAAAGTTAGCAAATTTACAAAGCATATTACCCTCCAAAACAATCTATCTAATAGCACAACTAATAACAAAAATGATGTTATATGTACTATTTAATTATAAATGAAAAGTATGAATAAATCAAGGAATCGCAAAAAGTAACAAAAAAAGAGCTACCATAAAGGCAGCTCTAAAAAATTCACTTAGAATTTATCAATCATATGCAATGCGTACTTCTGAATAAGTGTTGCATCGGTAACATCAACTTTTCCGTCACCATTTACATCAGCTCTCTTAAAGATTAGTGTACCCTCAGGAATTTCATATCCTGATTGTAAAGCAATGTATCTCAAAATATAAACTGAATCTCTAACATTGATAGCACCATCATTATTAACATCACCAATTAAAAGTGGATTTTCTTCAAAAGTTATATTGTTGTCCTTAGCATATTTCTCGGCATATGAACCATAGTCACCTATAATTGTAAGATTTTCACCACAATTGCTGAAAGCATTATCGGAAATTGAAGTTACAGATGAAGGAACATTAACCTTAGTAAGTTTAGAACAATTACTAAAAGCACCATTTGCAATAGTTGTTACTGTATCATTAATTTTAATTGACTCTAGACCTGAATTAAAGAAAGCCTCATCACCAATTTCTGTAATTGCAACACCGTTAGGCAAAGACTTTAGAGAAGTACAACCGTCAAAAGCTCTGGTACCGATTTTTTCAGTATAAAAGTTAACATTAACCTTAGTTAGGCTAGTACAGTTCTTAAACATATAATTAGGTAAAGTTTCAATTGCTGAGTTTACATAAGCCTCAGTTAATGAAGTACAATTGTTAAAAGTATATTCACCCATTGAAGTAACCGTAACCGGTAAAATTATTTTCTTTAGCTTAGTACAAGAAGAAAATGCACTGAAACCGATACTTTTAATCGTGTTTGGTAAAGAAACTGACTGAATTTCATCATGCTTAAAAAATACTAAATCATCAATTTTAGTTACAGTATAACCATAAACAGTGTCAGGAACTTTAACAGAAGAACTGTTGCCATTATATTCAGACAAAGTTGCCTGATTTGTAGTACCATTAAGTTCAAAAGAAAAATTACCGTACACAACTTCAGCAGCACCAGCTGACATAGGAACAATACTTATTAAGAGAAGTACAACAAATGCTAAAGAAATTATCTTTTTAGATTTTTTCATTTTGTCCTCCTATTTAAATAGCAACACATAGCAGAATGCTATGTGTTGCATAAATCTTACTGTAAACAGTTTACTTGTGTTGAATCACCAGTTACCTTACCATCTTTATCAAATATGTATTTAATGCAGTTGTCACTAACAATCCAATCAGTTTTACTTTCCTCAGTTGCACTTTCCTTATAATAATTCATAGCACTAAATGTATAAATGATCTTTTGATCAGCAAGTGCTGATTGTTTAAAATCAGTAGTAAACTGAACTCTGTTCTTGTTAGTTAGTAAATCCGTACTAGCTGTGTAAGTTAAGCCCAAAGCCGTGTTATCGTTTGTGCCGTCAATCTTAATTTTGACACCGGAGAACTGAGTTTTACTACCATTTGCTTTAATCAAATTATAAACACTTGTACGAATATTACTTAGTGCAATTGTGTTTTTATCATTAATATATTTTTGAATGAAGTTGTTAGGGTCTAGAATATAGATAACTGCAACATTTTTGATATTAGGGTCATCATCAGGACAATTATAAACATTCATAACAGTGTTTAGACGAACTCTATTGATACCGTTACTATCTGTATGGTAATCAGGATTATTCATAGAAACAGTTAAACCAGGGGCGGTTTTATCCTTAGCCTTACCATAAATAGCATATAGGTGAATGTTGTTAGTTATACGATAGCCATATTTATATGAGTTAGATGCAATTGACTTACCATTTTCATCATAAGACCAATACAAGAACTTAAGCTCTGTCTCACCATTCTGGATAGACATTGCAGTGCCGGAATAAGTACCTGTGTAACCTGTAACACCATATTCCTTTAAGTAAAGACCTTCTTCATCGATAGAATCAACACCATTAGCGACACCTAAACGAACATTATAGAATACCGGTTTAATAGTATTAAGCTTTGTACCAACAAACTTGCTTGTACCATCAATCGGAGATAGTTCGTTTCTAGCTGTTGCATAATGGAATGTTGGACTATAAGACTTTAGATTATTAAAGAACCAAACTGTAATTGAAGTAACCGATGCATTTGCCTTTTTAGCATCATCTTCTGTTTTGTACTTTGTTTTACCATTGTAGTAAGAAACCCAATCTTCACCATCACTTACTGCAGCACCGTCAGAACCTTGAAGTCTGCCGTAGCAGTCAGTATGATTTGCAAAGTTACTACCTTCAGGATAAGCTTCACCATATGTTAGATACTTAGAATTTGCTTCATCATAATTTCTGTATGAATACTCCTTCTTAATACCTGTTACAGCACCTGTTAAAGCATCATCCTGACTTGTGAAGTACTTATAAGAGTCAATAACATTGTCCGGGTCAATTCCACCAGCAGTAACAGCCTTAGTAATCATTCTAGCATAATCATATGTGCCATCTTGATTTTGATATTCTACAAGATCAGAAACAGAGAATACGTAGTTCACTACAGTAGGTTTTGTGTTAATGTGAGCAACAGTACCTGTTTTCACTTCTCTATCATAATACTTAAATGTAATAGTGAGTCCGGCTTCCTTATTAGTGTAAGTAAGTTGTACTGTCTTACCTGCATTATTAGCATCATTTGCGATTGGCATATTACCTGTAACTGTTTCAGCCTCTGTACTGATTGTGCTATCTACAGAATCCTTACAAGATATAAAATCAGTATCATTGATTTCATTAGTTTGAGTTGCGGCTTTAGTAGAATTTGAAGTGGCAACAAATTCACCGGTTACATTATCAAACTGATAACCTGTTCTTTGCTTTTCAGTTACTTCATAGTGAGTACCAACAGGGATACCGGTGATAACAGCATATTCATTAGCTGTAATACTAACACCTGACTTACCATAAGTACGAGTACCTTCTAGGTTACCGTCAGAATCATAAACTTTATATGTTAGGTTTTCATATTCTTTTAGCGTTGTATCATCTTTGTCACCAAAGATATTTGACAATTTAACAGTAAAGGTGAAACGGTCACCACTCTTTGGATCAACCTTATTATCACTATTATCAGTAGTAACCTTCTTTATTATTTTAATATCACTTGTTGAAACAGTGTTAGTAAAGTTAACTGTCATAGCACTTGAATCAGAATGGTTTTCGGAATAATCTGCAAAGTAGAAACCATCAGTTCCGGCAAATGTATCATTACTGAAAACATTCGAATCTTTCTTACCATTTGCCTCAGTTATAACTTTTTGGCTCTTATCATCAGTGATTTTGTAAGAAGTTGAATAAAAATTAGAAACATTTCTTCTAGTGACTTTTCCATTAGCATCACTTGCAACACTCATTGCTGTTTTTGAATCTCCGGCATTTACTTCATACAAAGTTTCGTTTTGAACTACCTTTACCATTGTATTACTAGGAATTTTCGAATTAAACTTAGCAGACTGATTAAACAGTAAGTTGAAACCACCATTAGTATCAGTTTGACCGGAAACTGCTGTTGAATTGTTTTCATCAGTAGAACTTTCCAATTTTGCAAAATCATCCGGTAAACTAAAGTTAATAGAAGGTAATCCTGTATAAGCATCTTTCAAATGCGTAGACCAATAAGATTCACATGAGTTACCACTATCATTCTTAACAGCCAAATAGTAGGTTGTACCGTTAACTACTCTACGGATAATGTTGTCAGTAGTTACAATAGGATATAGTGGATTAGAAGTATCAAATGTAAAGTTACCGTTGTTTTTTATAATATCGGATGTAGTCTTGTTAGGAAGAGTGCCATACTTACCTTTTAGTTTATCAAATTCAGCATCACTGGCATATTTATTTTCAATCATATAGCTAAAGTAATCTTTGTTAGCAATACCCATAGTGGCTTCCTTTAGACCAGGGTTAACTGAATCAAAGTTTACATCGTTACGAACAAGAAGACCTGTGTTCTGAGGTAAGTTAAAGCTGACTGAACAGTTAGAATCAAAGCTACCTCTTTCCATATAGAACATCTGAAGAGTATGTTTCTTGGAAGAGTTTTTGTTGTTAAATTCTGCACCGTTAGCCTTGAATATTTTTGCTAGGTCAACGGTTGTAACATATTTTTCGTCAGTAGCATATTTATCGTCTGTCTTAGGGACAGCAGTACGGCTATTAATGTTATCTGATGAATCAACAGCAGCCTTATAAATAACCTTCATATCAGAGAAGTTGATTGAACCGGATGAAACCTTATGAGCACCACCAAGGTCAAGAACCAATACACCATCAACATATACCCAAACGTCATCGTCACCGGAGAAGTTAAATGTAATGTCTTTTTGTGTACCATCAGCAGCAGTTAATGTACCTGTTTCTGACATATAGAAGTCAATATCAAATTCAGTACCAAAACCGTATTTATTAGCATTATTAGTAGCAGTAGTTTTATCAAATGGGAAGAAACCAACACCCTTATCATTACCAACAGTAGCGTTTGAATATGTATCTACCTTGAAATCGCCATCAACATCAATTACTCTGTTCTTATCAGTAAATGAATCATAGGAGTAGGTTGTGATACCATTAAATGTTGATTCGTTAAATGGGAAGTTCAAGCCTTCATAAACATTTGATGCAACATTGGAATTACTCTCTAACTTTAATTTATCATAATCAAACAATGGCATATTGCCTGAACCGTCAGCAGTCAGCAGATAACCACAACCATTTTCATTTTTGCTTGTAGAAGAAAGTGTATTTCCTGCCAAACCTTGAACTGAAGCATAATAAGCTTGTTTATCATCCCAACGCATAGCCAAGTTATCCTGAATTCTAAAGTTTTGGTTTCCTGCAACTTGTGTTGTTGCAGGGTCAACATAACCAAAGAATAGAGGGTTAGCATAAGCAGTATCATACAAAGCATTTAAATTAGTGTTAAATGTGTTTGTAACATTACCACCTTTATCATATTGTGTATTATAATTAACTGCATTTGCCTTAAAGTTCTTTGTAGGAACATCATTGTTCTCACTTGATGTTTTTGTCCAGAATGAACTATCAAGAACAACACCACGAGAATAGTAAGAAGGACCATTTTTGTATAACAAATAAATTCTGTTAGGGTTTAGACCGATTGAAGCGTCACCGGCTGCATTCGGTACAAATGTACTAAATGTCTTAATTTCAGTTTTACCACTACTTACAAATTTAAATGATGTTGCCCATACAGGCAGAGATACCTTGTAAACATTAAATGTCTTTGAAACTGTAACACCGGAACTATACAAGTCACCCATATTTACGGTAATTGTATTAGAACCGGAATCTTTACCGTATTGGTCAACTTTAGTTGTAACATCAGCGTAACCACGTTGAGTTACAACAGAGTTGTTCCAATAGTAAATTCTTAGACCATCACCAGTAGTTGGAGTTGAAATATCGGTATCATCTGTAGGCTCGGCAAAGTAATAATCAACTGTATTACTACTATTAAAAGTATTTGTCGCACCCATATCAAAAGTAGCTACTGCATAAATATTGTCATCAACAATGTAAATAGTTGGTGATGAAGCACCTTCATTACAATTAATTGTATAAGTTGGAATACCTGCAACATCATCAGTATCGATTGTACTACTTGTGATAGTTGTATATTTATTTTTGCTTTCAGAAACAGTTAAGTTACAAACTGTATCATCAGAAATTGTTTCGTCTGAAAATACTGCGATAGTAACAGATTGAACACCAGCAGCAGGTTTAAATGAATCTGCAGCTAGCTGATGAAGTTCACCCAATGTGCCATCGTTATTAACTTTAGCAATATAAAGAATTTTTTCACGATAGTCAACTTGAATAGTTTTACTAGATATATCTGTATAAGTTAGATTTACAGTAGGGTACTCAGGATCAATATATGTTGCTTTTGTAGAAACAACTACCTTATAAGAAACCACACCTTCTGTATTGCTTGTTGTTTCGCAAGAAGCAGTAAGCTCTGTTGTCGTTTTTCCTCCTACTTTGTTACCCTCTCCATCATAGAAAGTATAAGTATAGGACGCATCACTATCTTCAACATACTTATTATTGATTTTTGCTGTTAGAGTAACTTTATTGCCAATCTTTACGGCAGTTGTACTTGGAGAAAGATCAACACTTTCAGCTAGAGGCTTAGATAGAGATTCAATTTTGAATTGACCTTCGCCACTACTATTAATGTCAGAATATGTTACTTTATAAGAACCGGCAGATAGCTTATATTGAATATTCTCAACATTATTCCTCTTATTCATCAAATATGATGTACCAAGTTCACAATTATCTCTACCATCACTATACTGTACACTAGATTCTGTATTTTTAGAATCTTTGATGTAGAAGTAATGAGTACCTGCATCAACAGTTATAATGTACTGATAAGTAGTACCATCTTTAGTCTTAGTGAAGTTACCTAACAATGTACCTACTGCATTTTTACCTGTTGAAATATATAGCTGATAATTTGAAATTGTATCATCCTTAGTAACTTTAAACTTAGGAACACCGTTAGAATCAATATTAACAATTTCTACAACATAAGTACCTTCGTAAGGAACATAATAAGGTTTACCATTACCCTTTACAGGTGTATATATTTCGCCATCTACTACTTTTTTAAGATCATTTTGACCACAGCCATATTGAATAGTTGTACTACCATCACCCCAAGCAATTCTAAACTGACCATTACCATCAACTGCAGTTGGCTGAGCAATTGTAAATGTAGCTTTACCATTTGTATCAAATTTGCAACCATCATTAAATAACCATGACTTATTATCATCAAAATGACCTACCACTCTATATTTTGAATAATCAAGTGGATTTTTCTCAAATTCAGCTACAAATGTTTCATTTGAGGAAATTTTATCAACCACATATTTGTTGTTAGATACACCGGCTTTTACATCTGTTGTTTCACCTGATATACCTGTAGTTCTCATAAGTGATTTTAATTGATAACCGGAATTTGGATTAATATTAATTGTAACTTTATCACCGGCTAGGTATGGGGCTTTTTCAACAACATTGATTGTACCGTTACCACCGGTTGTTGATGCTGAAACAGTATATTGTTTCTTATACTGAGCGATTACCACTGCGTCAGCTGATGGAGAGAATGTTGTTGATGCCTTAGATGCATCAGTAAAACTACCATTTTCAGTTTCCCAACCTGCAAAAACATATGTTGAACTACCGATTGTGATAGTATCTTGTGCAACAACCTTACCGGAAGAAGTAGTTGATGACTCTGCACCATCAACAGTTACGATATTTGTATCAGCCTTTTCTGCTGAATATGTAACACCATCCTCAGTAATTTTATATTTTGCAGTAACATTATAAGTTTGATTTACATTTACTTCAACTGTAGCTGTAACACTAGTATAACCATCAGCAGAAACTGTTACCTTATAAGTATGAGTTCCTTTTGTAAGATTCTCTAATTTTAAAGTATTTGAAGAATCCTTCTGTAATTCAGTGCTATCTTCAGTAAATGTATATGTAACATTACCTGTATTAGGAGTATCAAGTGTTGCAGTTAATGTTGATGAACCACCAACAACTACATTTTCCGGATTAGCAGTAAGATTAACTGATTTTGCTACAGGTGTAGATTCCAATTCATATTTTAGTGTACCTTGTCCATTACCCGGTGTCCAAGTGAATTTATATTTACCACTTGTGTTAGGTGTGAATGTAATTTTATGATTATTATTATTACTACCATAATCATGCAAAACTACTGAATTATCACTACCAAATGTCTTGTCACTATTTAGATATGAATTATTAAAATCATTCCCTTTTACAACAAATAAATAATAAGTTTTATTAGAATCTAAATCTAGTGAAAGAGTATTACCGGAAAATTCACCCAAACTAGTTGCTTTTGTTAAATCCTCAGTTTCTGAAGAACCATTATATAGGAAATAATCGTCACCACCAACCGGCGTTGTAACTGTTGGTGTAGTTTCTGTAGGTGTTTCAGCATCAGTAACCTTAATAGTACTAAAGTCACCACTAATTTCAATATTTACATTTTTACCACTTGCACCGGTATATTTGAAACATCTAGAGTTATTATCTGTCCATGTTGTGTTTTTAACCAATGCACTTGCAACACCACTGGATAACTGTTCTGTATTATCACTTGTGCCTTTATAATGTGTATCTGTATCAACATCATAAATTCTAAAATATGATTCACTATTTTCCATTAGGAAATCATTTAGATAATACTTGTTATTATCTGAATCATATTTAAATGTAGGAGTTTTAGGATCTTTATCGAAATCTCCCCACTTGTTACAAGTAGTACTATTACACTTACCATAAATATATACTGTATGACCTGTGGTAGTACCGCCACCACTATAAGTTGACCAACCATTATTACCATCATAACCACTAATAGTAAATAAATTTTGGTCATCAGAAGAACGAACTGCAGATGTAGTCAAAACATTATTCCATATAGTAGATGGTTCACCGTACTTTGTTCGTTCAAATCTAATAGCTCTACACCAATTATTATCTGGTACAGTTATTTTATAAATTGAACCGCTAACTTTGTCTGATTGGCTAATAGCCACTCTACTAATCGGACTATTTAAATCACTATCACCTGTGCTGTATGCGAATGTAACATATGGCACATTAATATTGCTTTCAAAGTTGGATTCCCAAGTGTCACCAATATCAACATACAATGTCTGATTAGCAGTGAAACACTCACTAGCACCGGTCTTGTTCACATTAGTTGTAGCAGCAAGAACTGAAAAAGAAGAAACTACCATCATAAGGGCAAGAATCAACGCCCAAGTGCTAGAACTGATGCGTTTAATTTTTTCTTTCATTTTTTATACCTCCATTACAAATAATTGCATAAGAAGTTGTGAATATTTGCTCATTTATTACGATTCTACTGTCTGACCATCAATAGTTAATAACCGAAAAAAGGGCGCAAAAACCCACAATTATTTATTATCATAATAACATTTTTATACAGTAAAATCAACTGTTTTCGCAAAATATCTTTGATTTGTATATGTTTACTAAGCTTAATTATTTTATAGAATTATAATAACTAACATAGAAATATTTTTATACATATTGCACAAATAGTGGTAAACATAAAAAAACAGACCTCATAAGAGGTCTGCAAAAATACTGATAAACTATACCACTGTCAACCCAAATTATCGAAGGAACCGTAGGCATCTTTCATTGTTCTTTCATCTGAACTTGACAAGCCGGTACCTCCACCACCAATAGCATAAAACTCCGTACTTCTTTTATTATGGTTTGATCCATAGAGGTTTGCGCATACAAGTGAATCAAGTTCAAAATCATCATATTCTATTGTTGGAGTTTCATAAACTTTTTTCATACTTATCCTCCTCTACGCCTACCGAAAATAACAAAGATTATTATAACATATTTAGATACAAAAATCAATATATTGGACGATAATTCTGTAGATACACAACTAAAAACAATTGTTGCACTTTATAAATATATCACTAAGCACTGAAATATTCAAGGTTTTATCAGCAAATTAATAAAATTTGTGCAATTCATTAAAATAATTGACTTAGTTATTAGTTACCTTGTATAACATTTTACATATATAATATCTGTTTGTTACAATGTTGTAAATCAATTTTCTTCAAGAAGTGGCAAATACTCTTTATATTTTGACATTGACGGTGTTAGGTGTTCCGAGTCTTTCACCTTTTTATTGACTGCTTGAGTGGTTTTGTTAACCGGTGCAATTGTACCGGCACCTGCAACACAACCACCGGGACAGCCCATACCCTCTAGTAGGTAACCGTCATACTTACCTGCTTTGGCAATTTGAAGCATTTTGCGACATTCGGGTAGTCCCTCTGCCCTAGCAGTTAAGACTTCCCGATTAGGGTCAATCTCTTTAATAATATTTTCAACTGCTTTTGCTACACCACCACTTACTGCAAAGCCGTTACCATCTCCACTGCCTTCTTTAAATGGTTCGCCGTCTTCACATTTAGAAATATCAATTTCTTTTGCATCAAGAATTGCACTAAATTCTTCAAATGTAAGTACAAAATCAACATCACTACGGATTGACTTTCTTCTAGCTTCTAGCTTTTTAGCAGCACAAGGACCAACAAAAACAACCTTGCAATCAGGGTGCTTTTTCTTGATTAATCTACCAGTCAGAACCATTGGAGTTAGTGCCATTGAAATATATGGTGCAAAATCAGGGAATAACTTTTTCGCCATAACTGACCAAGCAGGACAACATGATGTTGCCATAAATGGTTGCTTTTCCGGTACTTCATTAATAAAGTCATTAGCCTCTTCAATTGTACAAAGGTCAGCACCAATTGCAACTTCTACTACATCAGTAAAGCCCAATGCTTTGAATGCATTACGGATTTGACCTTGTGTTACATTGCCAAACTGACCTGAAAAAGCCGGTGCAATCGCAGCATAAACAGGTGTGTCACTCTTTAATGCAGAGATAGTCTGGAAAATCTGACTCTTGTCAATTATAGCACCAAATGGGCAATTAACTAGGCACATACCACAAGATACACATTTATCATGGTCAATTTCTGCTCTACCATATTCATCGGACTTAATAGCTTTCATACCACAAACTTTAGCACATGGTCTTTCGTGGCGAACTATTGCATGGTACTCACAAACATTAACACATCTACCACATTTTATGCATTTATCTTCATCAATATGCGACTGACCATCTACAATGGAAACTGCTTTTTTAGGGCAAATCTCTACACAAGGGTGTTCAAGACAATTTTGACAAGCATTTGTAACAAACACTCTGTTTTCAGCACACTTATTACAAGCAAACTTAATAATATCAATTAGAGGTGGCTCATAATACTTATCATTAAAAAGTTCTTCCTCAATACCCTCGGTTATCGGTGAAAATTCGTTATAATCTCTTAAGGGAAAACCCATTGCTGCTCTTAGCCTTTCCCCTACTACTGCTCTTTCTACAAAAACACTATCTCTATAGTGGGCAATTTCACCTTTGATAATTTTGTAAGGTAGTCTCTGGAATTTGTCAGCATCCCAACCTTCAAAAGCAAGTTTTGCAATTTCGGTGAAAATCTGCTTTCTTATTCTTGACTTTGATGTTTTTACTCCTCGCATACAATACTCCTTTTCATATAAATACATTATATAAAATTTTGCATATAATTGTTTTATTTGTATAAACTCTTTTCATTGATATTATACAATGGTGAGCTTAGTTAGTCAAGAATAACAATAAAAAAAGCGACCCCATAATGAGGTCGCAAAATAATTTATAATCAGTCGCTTGTGTAAGGAAGAAGAGCGATCTGTCTTGCTCTCTTGATTGCTACTGTTAGTTCTCTCTGGTGAGCTGCACATGTGCCTGTAACTCTTCTAGGAAGAATCTTAGCTCTTTCAGACATATAACGACGAAGTCTTGCGATGTCTTTGTAGTCAATCTTTTCTACCTTATCTACGCAAAAGCCACAAACTTTTCTGCGTGACTTTCTGCCACGGTTTGGTCTATCTGCCATTGTAGTTAATCTCCTTTATAAAATTAGGTTTTAGTAAAATACTAATTAGAATGGTAAATCGTCATCAAGTGGCATTTCTTCAAAATCTGAAGAAGTACCGTTTGAATAAGATGCCGGTTGTTGCTGCTGAACAGGAGCTTGATTGTAAGACTGCTGAGGAGCTTGGTTATAGTTACCGTAACCATTGTTATTGTTATAACCGTTGTTGTTACCATAACCGTTATTGTTTTGTTCTCTTCTTTCGCCTGTAAATGAAACATTATCAGCAACTACTTCTGTTACATAACGGTTTGTGCCATCTTTTGCCTGGTAAGTTCTTGACTGAAGCTGACCTTCGATGGCAATCATTGAGCCTTTGCCAAAATAACGACAAACAAACTCAGCCTGTTGACGCCAACATACAATATTAATAAAGTCTGTCTGGCGCTGTTCGCCTTGCTTTACATAATTTCTATCTACTGCGATAGAAAATGATGTTACAGAAATACCACTTGCTGTTGTCTTTAATTCCAATTCCTGAGTAATTCTACCCATTAAAATAACTCTGTTTAACATAACTTACATCCTTTCACATTCAGCTTATAAAGCCTACTTCTTGATTATTCGATTAGTCTTCCTTCTTAATGATCATTGAGCGTAGAACGCCATCAGTAATCTTGTAGATTCTGTCTAGTTCTGCTGGGAACTCTGCATTTGATTCAAAGTTGATTAGAACATAGTAGCCTTCTGCTTCTTTGTTGATTAGGTATGCAAGCTTACGCTTACCCCATTCATCAACTTCCTGCAGTGTGGCATGCTTTTCAACAAGATCCTTAAACTTAGCGATTGTGCTCTGGATACCTTCTTCACCTAATTTCATAGAAAGTACCATAACTGTTTCGTACTTAGCTGTAATTTCTGCCATTTATCTGCACCTCCTTCTGGACATATTGGCGTGTAATTCCTACACGCAAGGATTGTGTACTAATTCACACACTAGATTATTATAACAAAATATTTCAAATTGTCAATAGAAAATATGAGATATTTTTGTTATTCTGTAATTTCTCTGCTTTCTACTATTTTATTGAAAAGAGTTTCTATTCTATCAGTTTCGCCCTTTAAATATAAGAAACCGAATAGTGCCTCAAAACCTGTTGCACTGTGATAATCCCCTACTGTGCCATGCTTTGGTGTGCATTTAGGAGAAGCGTTTCTTCCACGCTTATAAATAGAAAGCTCTTCCTCTGTTAAAATAGGCATTAGCATCTTTGCAAACTCAGATTGGCTTTTGCAGTTTACAAACTTAACTTTCATTTTATTTAATTCACCGACATGTAGGTTGTGGTGGTTAACAAGGTACTTTCTAACCAATAAATCATAGACACCATCACCTACAAATGCTAATGTTAAGGGTGAAATCATCTTTGGGTTATTATTTTCTAAGTTCATATGCTACCTTATTCTACAAAGTCAAATTCAAGGTCATAAATAGAAACTGTATCACCTTCGCTAATACCGGCTTTTCTAAGTGCATCAATAACTCCACCATTTGTAAGAACTCTCTGAAAATAGTTCATACTTTCATAATCATCAAAGTTAACTGACTTCATAACCTGAAGTAGCCACTCACCTTCAACAAAGTATACATCATCCTGAACTGTGATTTTAACTTCATGAGGATTGATTTCTTCTGCCGGGATAATTGGAGCAGGTTCTGCTTCAAATTCACGAATTGGAGGTAGTTTGCTTAATGTTTCAAGGGTTTTGTTCATTAATGCATCTACACCATAATGAATTTCTGCCATAATTGGGAAGAAAGAATAACCTTGATCCTCTACAAACTTTCTAAAATCATCAATCTGTTCATCTGTTGCCATATCGCATTTATTACCGGCAACAAGCATTTCTCTCTCTGCTAATTCCGGGTTGAATTTTCTAAGCTCATTGTTGATGGTGACAAAGTCTTCCTTAGGGTCTCTGCCCTCACTACCACTAACATCAACAATGTGAATTAACATTCTACATCTCTCTACATGGCGAAGAAACTGATGACCAAGACCTGTGCCTTCCCACGCACCTTCAATAAGTCCCGGAATATCTGCCATAACAAATGAGTTACCTTCACCCATTGATACAACACCAAGAACCGGTGTAATTGTTGTAAAGTGATAGTTAGCAATCTCAGGTTTTGCCTGACTTACTACAGAAACAAGTGTACTCTTGCCTACATTTGGGAAACCTACTAGACCTACATCAGCCAGTAGCTTTAGTTCAAGTACAACATCATATTCTTCGCCCGGTAGACCCGGCTTTGCAAATCTTGGTACTTGGCGAGTTGGTGTGGCAAAATGAACATTACCCCAACCACCTTTACCACCTCTTGCAACTAAAACAGGTTCTTTACCTGATACATCAGCAAGAATTCTGCCTGTTTCAGCCTCTTTAACTACAGTACCGATTGGTACTCTAATAATTAGGTCAGGTGCTTTTTTACCGAATTTGCGACCACTTCTGCCGTTTTCACCTTTTTCGGCATTATACTTTCTTTTATATCTAAAGTCAGCCAGTGTGGAAATGTTACTGTCAGCTTGGAAGAGAATATCTCCACCTTTACCACCGTCACCACCATCAGGTCCACCGGCAGCAACATACTTTTCTCTGTGGAAAGAAACTGCACCATCACCACCGTCACCGGCTTTGATTTTAATTTTCGCTACATCTACAAACATATATTATTCCTTATTATCTTTAAATAATGGTTCTATATTTTTTACTTTTCTACTTATTTGATATTTCTTTTTATTCATTTTTACTTTAAATGTTGTAATAAGAAGAATTCCACCAATAACAAAAAAGAATACTCCCGCTACTATTTTGCCCCCAACAAAGAACAAAATACCTATTAAAAACAGAATAACAGATAAAACTATAACAACTCTCTTATAACCCTTAGTATCGCCACTGTCACCAATAAGGTCGTTGACCAAATTGACATTCTTAACAGTAGGGTTATTGTTCATTATCTTCTTATCGCCTTTGTTTACATCATAATTCATAAAAATGGCTCCTTGAATAAAAGAAAAGGGTGGTAACTATATACCACCCAAATACATTAATTACTGTTCAACAGGATATACGCAAGCACGCTTTCTGTCCTTACCTACTCTTTCAAAACGAACAACACCATCAATCTTAGCAAATAGTGTATCGTCAGAACCTCTGCCTACATTTTCACCTGGATGAATATGTGTGCCTCTCTGCTTTACTAGGATATTACCTGCAAGAACAAACTGACCGTCTGCTCTCTTAACGCCTAGACGCTTTGATTCGCTATCTCTACCGTTCTTTGTAGAACCCATACCTTTTTTATGAGCAAATAACTGAATGTTAATCTTTAGCATGTTATACCTCCGAAATTTTTATCTTAATAAATTCATCATATTCTTCTTTAAGTCCTTGAATATGAAGTTGAAAGCCATCTAAAATTGCTTTAGCTTTCGGTGCATCTTCTTCCTCCAGCTTAACTTCCATATAACCATCCTTGACCTCAACACCAACTACTATACCAAGAATATCTGTAATAGTATTTACTGTCATATAAGCTGCTGAACTAATTGCAGCACAAAGAATGTCTGATCCTTCTTCGCCATATTCAGCATGATCCGTAATGGTAAAACCTGTAATTAAGCCATCGTGAAGCAAGAAATCAACTTTCGTCATTAGTTAATCTTTTCGATTGTAACCTTTGTATATGGCTGTCTATGACCCATTTTTCTCTTTTCGCCCTTCTTTGGCTTATAAGTGAAAACTGTGATCTTCTTGCCCTTGCCGTTCTTTAGAACCTTTGCTGAAACTGTCTTGCCTTCAGCAAAATCAAGAGTACCATCTTCGTTACCTACTGCAACTACCGGGATTTCTACTGTTTCGTTTTCTTCAGCTGTAAGCTTTTCGATGAAGATTTCCTGACCTTCAGTAACCTTATACTGCTTACCACCTGTTTTGATAATAGCGTACATAATTAAGTACCATTCCTTTATTTAGACTCGCTACCGTTAGGTGAAACCTAAGTTTACTTATAACCCACAATATGCGGTTTCTATACTATATCACAAAGTATAGTATTTGTCAATGTATATTTGAAAATATCTTGAAATATTCTTGAATTATAGGTTATTTTGGATTTTACAAGCCTTTAGTGTATTTTTCATTAACACTGCAATAGTCATAGGACCTACACCACCCGGTACAGGAGTGATTGCAGAACATTTTTCCTTTACATTTTCAAAGTCAACATCACCACAAAGTTTGCCGTTTTCATCTCTGTCCATACCAACATCAATTACAACTGCACCTTCCTTAACCATATCGGCAGTAACAAACTTTGGTTTACCGATAGCAGCAACAAGAATATCAGCTCTCTTAGTAACTTCTTTTAGGTTCTTTGTACGGCTATGAGTGATTGTAACTGTACCGTTTTCGTGAAGTAGTAGCATTGCCATAGGCTTACCTACAATATTACTTCTGCCGATAACTACACATTCCTTACCTTCTACCGGAATATTGTAGCTATGTAGCATTTCCATAACACCGGCAGGTGTACATGGTAGAAAGTCATAGTCACCAATCATAATCTTACCAACATTTGAAGCATGGAAAGCATCAACATCTTTTAGTGGTGAAATTGCTTCAATAACGGCCTTTTCATCAAGACCCTTTGGTAAAGGTAACTGACAAAGAATACCGTTAATTTCTTTATCTTCGTTAAGTTCTTTTACTAATGAAAGTAGTTCTTCCTGAGTAGTTGTTGCAGGTAGTGCAAATTCTTTTGACAAGAAACCTACCTTTTCACAGGCCTTTTTCTTGTTGTTTACATAAACTCTTGATGCCGGGTCATCACCGACAATGATAACTGCAAGACCGGGTTTAATGCCTTTTTTAACTAGTTCTTCTGTTTCAATTCTTACTTGTTCCTTTACTTGGGCAGAAACTTTCTTACCGTCAATTATTATCGCCATTTTTTACATTCCTCTTTTTTCTAAATATTATTAACAGAACAATGCCTGTTACAAAAATACAAGCTGAAAGCACCTGACTTACTCTTGGAGTATATCCAAAAATTGAGAAAGTCATATAAAGACTGTCTGTACGAAGTCCCTCTACAATCATTCTTTCAAATCCATACCATACCATATAGCATAAGAAGATTTGACCTTTAAAGTGATACCACTTTTTACTTAAAACATGGAGTACAAGTACACCTAATAAACACCATATTGACTCATACAAAAAGCAAGGATGAACACCAACATTGCCTGTGTTTTCACTTACCATTCTCCATGGTAAATCCGTTTGTGAACCAAAGGCCTCTTGGTTAAAGAAATTACCCCATCTGCCGATACCTTGACCGATTAAGAAACCGATTGAAACAATATCAAGTACAGGTAACAGTTCTTGCTTTTGAAGTTTACAAGTAATGCCACCACCTAAGATAGCACCGATAAGGCCACCATAGATAGCAAGTCCTCCCTTATTTATATAGAAAATATCAATAAGGTTGTTTTTGTAATCGTCCCAACTAAACAGTACATAGTAAAGTCTTGCACCGATTATAGCACAAATGATACCTACAATAACTGTATTTAATAATTTATTTTTATCAATCTTAAAATATTCAGCTCTTACAAATGCATAGATACAAGCCAAAACAAGACCTGATGCAATAATAATGCCATACCAATAGACACTTAAACTGCCTATGCTAAAAGCCTCTCTGTTAATATTAAACTCTAATCCTAAACCCGGAAAGGTTACTTCCATAGCTACCTCCTACTTTACTACTGACAAAGCAGAATTGTTGTAGTCAAGAATTTCGTTAAACTTACTTTCTACATCACTAAACTGTAAATTATAAACTTCATCAACATAAGAGAAAAATTCTCTGTTTGTAAAGTGGCTTTCCATTAAGCCGTTACCAATAGAATTTACTGAATTTAGTGAAGAAATTGCATCACCATAAACTGCCTTTTTAGAAATTTCATAGTCTTCCTTAGAAAGGCCCTTTTCTCTTAACTCTTTAATATAGTCAATGATAGTGTCATAAACTTCCTTTGGCTTTTGACTTTCACCGTCAAGAAGTACACAGGAACAACCCTCAGTTTCAAAATATTCATAACTAAAGGACTGATTAATAAGGCCTTTGTCAAGCATATCTCTATAGATTTTACTTGTTGAACTAAATAGCATTGCAAGTAGCACATCAACTGAAGCCATATCCCTGCTAGTAGAAAGACCTGTGTATTTATTCTTGAAGCCGATATTAAACAGTGGTACTGCAACAGGTAGGTTACATTCTACATAGTCCTTAACCACTTCATATGGTTCATCTTCAAAATAATTTTGAATTGTAACATCTTCAGCAGGTTTTAGAAGTCTATCTGCTACTTCAAGAACTTCATCTAACTTCGCTTTACCACAAACACAAAGTGCCATATTGTTTAGGTTATAGAAAGTGTTGTAGCATTTGTACAAAAGTTCAGGTGTGATTTTGGCAATACTTTCAACTGTACCTGCAATATCAATCTTTACAGGATGATTATGGTACATAATTTCAAGCAAATTGAACATTACTCTCCATTCAGGAGAATCATCATACATCTTGATTTCTTGACCAATAATACCTTGTTCCTTTGCTACTGTTTCTTCAGTAAAATAAGGTCTTTGTACAAAATCCAAAAGAATTTCAAGACTTTCCTTAAAATTATCTGTTGTTGAGAAAAGGTAGCAAGTTTTATCAAAACTTGTAAATGCGTTAGCGTTTGCACCTGTCTTTGCGTACTTTGCAAAGGCATCTCCGTCTTCACATTCAAATAGTTTATGTTCAAGATAATGAGCAATACCATCCGGTACTGTCATTTTCTCACCACCATTTGAGCTGAAAGTTGTGTTGATTGAGCCATATCTTGTACCAAAAACTGCATAGGTACTGTTGTAGCCCTCTTTTTCATATACATAAATGTTAAGGCCAGATTTATGCTTAACCTTATAATACTTGTCCCCTGTCAGTTGGGATTTTATTTCTTGTACACTCATTCTTTACTCTCCAATGTATAAACTGTATCTAGTTTTAGTTTCTTAGCCATTTCAATAATTTCTTCTCTTGTAACTGAATTTACTTCTTTACAAGCATCTTCAACAGAAGAAATTTTGTTGGAAAGAACCTGAGAAAAATACCATGTTTCAAGTCCAAATTCATTATCGGCAATTGTAATAAAGCTATTGCACATTGATAACTTTGTGGCATTAATTTCAAAGTCGGTAAAGTTGCCCTTTGCTAGGTCATCAAGTTCCTTTAGGATAGCATTCTTAGCTTCCTCGATATTTTTCTTTTCTACACCTGACTCAATAAACATTAAGCCTTTGTTCTTAATAAATCTTGATGAGCAGTAGTAACATAGGCTAAGCTTTTCACGAACATTGTTAAATAGCTTACTGTGAGCAGTACCACCTAACATTGCAACTGCAAGACGCATTGGCATTGTGTTGTCCTTGTTATCGGAAATATCTGTACGGAAAGCAAGAATCATTTTGCTTTGAGAAAGTTCCATTTCTTCCTTTACAGTCTTAACTTCTGTAACTTCACCTGAAACAATGTTGTTAATTTCACATTCTGTACGGTCATACTTGCTAAACTGAGCTTTTAGTTCATCAATAACTGCATCAGATGAACTGTCTCCTACATAGAAAATTTCTACTCTGGAATTATTTAGCAATGACAACCAACCGTTATATAGGTCTTCACCTGTTACCTTGTCAATATCTTCCTTTGTACCGAATTTTGATAGGCTATAAGGTTCATCCTTACAGATAATCTTAACTGCTTGATTAATAGAATATGTTCTCTTGTCGTTAAATTCAGAGTCGATAACTTCCTTTAGCTGACGCTTTTCTTGAGTAATTTCTTCTTCACAGAAAAAATTTCCATCTAACTTAGGATTGAAAATAATATTGCAAAGTAAATCTGTCATATCCTTTGAAATATTATCTCCGTCAAAGGCATACTTATCATCAATACCACTAACAGAGAAAGTTACAATCTGATTATCACCGGTTTTACGAACAAAACCACCTAAATGAGCACCATATAGGTCGGAAAGTTTCTTAGAAAGTAAAGTAAAATCCGGATACTTACTAGTTGTACGAGTCATAACACCTGAAAGTAAAGCATTGACTGATGCAGTTTCTTCCTTTAGTGGAACAATAAATGACACACTAATCTTTGATGTTTTGAAACGATTGTCCTTTATTGAATTGAAATAGACACCCTTAGCTATTTCTAATCTATTTATGGAATCCATATAATTCCTCCTAATACACATTATCAAGATTATTATACCATAGTAATAGGAATTATAAAAGTATTTTGGAAAAATATATTTTAGGTTGACATATGTAATATGTAATGCTATAATTACTGTTGCTAAGAGTTAATATGCGAGTGTGCTGGAATAGGCAGACAGGCACGTTTGAGGGGCGTGTGTCTTTGACGTACGGGTTCAAGTCCCGTTACTCGCACCATAAAAATAGACAACACTTATGTGTTGTCTATTTTTATTATTCAAACAAGCAAGCGATAACGGGACTTGAAGACGACCGTTAAGAAAACAGTCCGGTGGACTGTTTTTAGGGAGGGCGTTGATGCCTCTTTCCTTACGTATTTGTGCTTAATAAGCGAG
>ERZ827488.70-NODE-70-length-144874-cov-5.876114_pt1 | contig 144874 bp, 145 predicted proteins | sample MGYA00519771_ERZ827488 | MGnify/ENA primary metagenome ERZ827488 (study PRJEB31778, sample SAMEA3449323) | human gut metagenome | biome: human gut; feature: human-associated habitat; material: faeces | place: United Kingdom | collected 2010/2012 ... | reverse complement strand
TGTCCCTCCTTTCTAATTACCTAATAATTATTTTTACTTTGTCTTCTGATATTTCATATTCTTGTACAAGTTCTTTTACAACTGAATCAATTTTTTCCTGTTCTACTGGCCCTTTTATTTTTACTGTAATCAAATGAATTCCTGCATTTTTCTTATTTGTGTTTAATACTGCATCTACATTGCATTTTTCTACCTCAATTCCTGCTATTTGAAATTTTGATATTGTTGTATTTTCAAGTTCCTCTAAATATATTTTTTCAATTCTCTCATCCATTGATGATTGGTCTATAGTATAATTTGAACTTGATTCATATTTTTCTAAATCGTAATCACCTGATGTTAAAATAGTATCTTTGTTTTTTATAATAGGTGAAATTATGTTAAATAAAATATATATACCTATAACCATTTGAATATATTTTTTATTTCTATTTTGAGGTAAAATTAGTTCTATAATTGTTGCAATTATTACTGCAAGGACTATTTGTTCCGCCCAAGAACTTAAAAATTGAATCATCTATACATCATCCCACTATTTGAAATTTTAACTACCATTGTAACACCTATTATAAGTATTACTGAAAGACTGCACAAAATTGCCAATAATAATTTAAAGACACCGCTCATTTCTTCTAAAAGCTTTACTATTTTAGTATCAGCTACTGGTTCTACTATAGCTGATGCAAGGCTATACATTATGCTTAAAACTGCTACTTTTATAACTGGTACTATACAAATTCCGATTATAACTATAACTCCTACTGCTCCTACTGCATTTTTTAGAATTATTCCACAACCTAATACACTATCTACGACATCTCCTAATACTTTTCCAACTACCGGAATCAAACTAGAAACTGCAGCTTTGGCTGTTTTTGCTGTAATACCATCAACACTACTACTTAAAGTTCCTTCTAATGATACTATTCCAACAAATATTGTTAAAAATATTCCTAAAAACCATACTACACTTGATTTTAAAAATTTAGAAATTCTTTCTATTTGAATTCTTTCAGTAATTTTTGAAATTACTGAAAATACTACAATTATCAGTACAACTGGTATTAATATATTTGCAATTATATTCCCTACAAAATTGCTTACAAATAACATAATTGGTTCTAATACTGTACTTGTTGTAATACTTCCTGTATAGACCATCAATGTTAATAACAGTGGAATTAGTACATTTATAAAACCTACCAAATTACTGGCTGTTTCTTTTATTAATTTAATTATTTCTGTAAAATTTGACATGATTAATGTTACTATTAATATATATTGAACAAAATAAATTATCTGTGATACGTTACTATTTTCAAGGCTATCTGTTATTGATTTTAATATTCCATGAATTACTACTATTACTAATATACTTATTAGAATTTTTATATTTGAACTAACTTCTTTTCCTAATATTTTTATAATTTTCTTGTATATTGTTTGATTATTGATTTTTCCTTGTATTGCTTCATTTAAAATATCTGATAAATTTGTATTATCAAAAAAATCTCCTGTATATTCTTCTGCTTGACTAATAAAACTCCCTATATTAAATTTTTCTTCTATCGCTGACATTATTTCTTCTTCTGTTTCTGCTTGTACTTTTACTGGTATCATTAATATTAGGATAAATATTAAAACTATTTTTTTCATATTAATCCTCTCTTATAATTATGGTAAGATTTCTACAATAAGTTCTAATAGGCTTGATATTATTGGTATTGACATTGCTATAATAATAACTTTACTTCCAATTTCTATTTTGCTTGCTATTGCTTTTTCTCCTGCATCTATACAAATACTAACCGCAAATTCAGTAATAATTGCAATTCCCGTTATCTTTAACAAAATTCCTAGAAACTGTTTATTTATATATGTTTTGTCTGAAATTGATTTTAGCAAATTTATGATTCCTGAAATCTTACTCATTGTTAATGTTAAAATTAGAACTCCAGCAAATATTGAAACATATATGGTATATTCTGGCCTATATTGTTTTAGTATTATTACAATTACTAGTGCGATTAATCCAATTCCAACTATTTTTATTATTTCTTCCATAATTTATATTTCCTCCTAGTAATATCTTATAAATTAAATAAGGTTCTTACAGTCTCAAACAAAGAACTTATTTCTTTTATAACCATTGATAATACTATAACAAGACCAGCCAATGTTGTCATCATAGCTTGGTCTTCTCTTCCAGCTCTTACCAGCACCTGATGTAAAACAGCAACCAATATTCCTATTGCAGCAATTTTGAATAATAAATTTATATCCATCCTTTATTTCCTTTCTTTAAAATAAAATAATAACAAACACCAATCCTGCAACAATTCCTAATGTTTTATACATCTTCTGATTTTTCTTTCTCTCATCTTCTGCATTTTCTATCTGCATATCTAAAAAATTCTCTATAACTTCTATTTCACTAATTTGGCCTTCAATATCAGTTTGTCCAAGTAATTTTCCGAGTTTTTTTAATATATCTTTGTCTTCTTGTTTTATACTTATATCTGCATCTTGTATGCAATTTTCCCAAACATCTTTTGCCTGATAATATGTAATTTGATTCGCCATCTGTCCGAATATTTTTTCTACTTCTGATTCATTGTCTTTTGATATTTGTTTAAATATCTCTGCCAGTGGCTCATATGTGAATTTTATTTTTGTTTTCATTATGTTTAATATGTTTTTAAATTCTTTAAGCTCAACAACTCTATTTTGATATGATTTAGCAATTAAAAGCCCTATTGCTGTTGACAATGCAAAAATTGCTAATAACAAAATGTATTTTGTTACTTGAATTATAGATAAAAGCATTCTGTTTCTCCTTTCTTTTTAGGATTTAACAATATTATCCTTTCAAAAATATGTCTATTTAATAGTCGTGAAAGTTCAGGATTTTTATTTATTTCTTCAATATCCTTTCCGTGTGCTGTAAATATTCCTTTTACTCCTGAACACATAGCATATTCAATTGCATATACATCTTCTGAACTTCCTATCTCATCACACGCTATTACATCTGGTGCCATAGACCTAACCAATATCCTCATTGCCATTGACTTAGGCATATTATCTATAACATCAGTTCTAATTCCAACATCATTTTGTGGAATCCCTTTATACATTGCCGCAATTTCTCCTCTTTCATCTGCAATTCCTACATTCTTACCTTCAAATCCTATCACCTTAATCCCATTACTTATATTTCTTACAATATCTCTAAGAAGAGTTGTTTTTCCACATCCAGGTGGTGAAACAATTAATGTATTGTATACTTCATTTTGCTTAACATTTATAATGTCTTCAATAACTCTATTACTGCACCCTATTCTTTGGCTTGCAATTCTAAAATTCAAACTCGAAATATAATTTATATTAATAACTTGTCCATTATCAATAACCGCACTACCAACAATCCCTACCCTGTTTCCTCCTCTAATGGTTATATATCCATCACATATTTGTTTTCTATATGAATATACAGAACTTTCGCATATTCTTTCAAATGTTTGCAAAACCTCTTGCTGAGTAACAATATGTTCAAACAACTCTATACCTTTTTCTGTCTTTACCGCCAATGGCTTGTTTGTTCGAAGTCTTATCTCTTCTGCACACGTGAGATCGCTTTTTTTTGGTGCAACTGCACACGTGAGATCGCTTTTTTTCGGTGCAAAAAGCTGTGAAATACTGGTAGGCATGTACTCTAGGACTTTTTCTAAATTGTCCATGGAAATATCATTCCTTTCTCTTATCTCAAAAGACACAAAACTATATACGTATAATATTTGTGCATTTTTTCCTATAATAAAAAGCATATATTAATATATATGCTTTTATTTTTATTTTAGAACCATTTTTAATACAATCCTAAATTTTTATATATTGTTATTAATAATTCATCAATTTCGTCATCTGTTGCATCATTTAGAGTTATTGAATTTTCGCTATTTATTCCTTCTACTTTTATATTTGAACTAAATTGTTTTACATTTGTGTAATTCAACTTAAGATCTGTATTGCTTTCATCATAATCTTGTGTTGATAATTTTAACTCATAGTTTTCCTCTACATTATCCAATGTTGCTAAGTTTTTATATTGAACTGTTAAATGTATTTCTGCCTTTTCTTGGTCAGCTAATTCTGTATCTAAGTCTGTCTTAATATCAATCTTATATGCTACATCATTTTCATTTGTTTCTTTTTCAATTTGTAATTCTAATATTGAGTCTCCTTCATCATAAGCCTTAATCGAAAGTTTGTTTTGACTGTTCTCTATTAATATATTTGCTGTTATGTTTTCTCCTTCTTTTATGTTCATCTCGACTTTTTCAACTTTTTTTGATTTTATACTTAATTTCATTTCAAATGTTGTTTTTTCATCTGGTTCTATGTCTTTTAGTTCATCTACTAAATCGTCTATTTGTTGTTTTAAATCATCTCTGTCTATAACTCCTGAGAATTTTTTTAATAGAGTTTCATCATCACGTATAGTTTGAAATATTTTTATTAATACATCTTTTGCTTTTTCTTCTGTCATTGATAATTTTATTATTGTTTGATCATTTTCTTTCTCTTTGCTAAATAATTCTTCATCTAAATTTTCATCTAATATTGAAAAGTATTTTTCTTTTAACTCTTTGATTTCTGATTCTGTAAATGTGCTTTCTTCAAAATCTATTTTATCTGGCACATCTTCTGCATCGGCTCCAAGTCTTTCTAATAAGTTTTTCAAATTTTCATTTCTTACTGCTATAAATTTTGTATTTAGCAAATTTGACTGTATTCCTAATGTTTCTCCATCACGTCTTACTTTGACTGGTATATTAATTCCTTGTGCTAATTCCATTGTAAGTGTTTGTTCAGCAATTTTTTTGCTATTGTCTGTTTTCCCTTCAAATGTTATTTTACTATTTTTTATCATTTGTAATGTTTCATCAGATATTGAACCATCATCTTGGACTTCTAAAGCTATACTGCCTTTGTTTGTATATGCATTATTCTCTTGTTTTTTTATATATTCTTTTAAATTCTCATCTTTTAAATCACTTAGCCAGTCTGATGTCATGTAAGATAAAAATAATTCTTTATCTGTTTTAAAAGCATTTGTTGCAAAATATGCATATACGCCTCCTATTCCAAGTAAAATTACTACTATTAGTAGTGTTAATGCAATTTTTTTCTTCATTTTTATTCCCCTTTCTTTGATATATTAATATTATATTTGTATCTCTGAATATAGTTTACTATAATAAAAAAAAGCTGTCAATATTTTTCAAAATTTGACAAGCTTTTTCTATAACTTTATTCTTCCCAGTTATGGTATACATCCATTACGTCATCTAATTCTTCTAGTCTCTCTATTAATCTTTCCATTTTTTCAATACCAGCATCATCTAGTGCAACAGTTGTTGTTGGTACCATTTGTACCTCTGCCTCTAAAAATGTTAAGCCAGCATCTTCCAATTTTTCTCTAACTTCTGAAAAGTTAGATGGTGCTGTTGTTATTTCATATACTTCTTCTGAAGTATTAAAATCGTCTGCTCCAGCATCTAATGCTAATAACATTAATTCTTCTTCATCCATATCTGTTGATGCTTTTTCTATTACAATTACACCTTTTTTATCAAACATATATGATACACATCCTGTTGTTCCTAGGTTGCCTCCTGCTTTATCAAATACATGTCTTACATCTGCTGCTGTTCTATTTCTGTTATCTGTGTTTGCATTTACTATTACTGCAACTCCATTTGGTCCATATCCTTCATATACTACTTCTTCATAGTTAGCATCATTTCCTTCTCCTGATGCTTTCTTTATTGCATTATTTATTGTATCATTTGGCATATTTGCTGCTTTACATTTTGCTATTACATCTTTTAGTTTTGAATTTCCAGCAGGGTCAGGTCCACCTTGCTTTACTGCTATTAATAATTCTCTTCCTAATTTAGTAAATACTTTTCCTCTTGCAGCATCTGCTTTTCCTTTTTTTGCTTGTATGTTGTGCCATTTGCTGTGACCGACTCATATTCTTTTCCTCCTTTTGATTTTTTAATATACTTTTAAGGCTTTTGAGCCTCTATTATTGGTTTTACCCATTTTTCTAAAAATTTCTTTTTTTATTGTAACATATTTTTTGTATTTTGTGTAGTCTTTTAGAAATTTTTTTATTCTACTCACAGTTTCTTTAATTTTTTCTATTTGACAATCATACTCATCTCACATATCAAATCGGTATGATCGTCAAATTAATCTATTTGTTCTAAATTAATCAATTCATTTTTTCTAAACGTCAACTTTAACAAACATGGTGATTTTATATTTAAAATTGTATTTTTGTTATACACAAGTTCAACATTCTCATTTACTGTACACCAATTTAATAAAAAGAACTTTATTGATCCTCCATGACTAACTATTGCAATTCTTTTTCCCTCATATTCTTTAAGTATTTTATCAAAAAATTTATTCATCCTTTCTCTAGTTTGCTCTGCACTTTCTCCATTGGATGTTCTGAATGTTCTATCTAGCAGTTGTTCTTGTGAAGGATCTCTCGTACTTTTATCCTTCATAAATTTTCCTAATTCCTTTAAACTTCCTAATTTTCTTTCACTTAAATCGCTATCTAAATTAAAAGGCAAATTATTTACGTTTGCAATATACTTTGCTGTTGCTTTAGCTCTAGTATAACTACTTGACCATATAATATCTAAATTTTTTAATTCGGCATTTTCGCTTAATTTTTTTGCTTGTTCTTCTCCTTCTACTGATAATATTTCTTTTTCATTAATCATTTGAGAGTCTTCATTTGTATTTCTAATGCCATTCTCATCAACAGTTTCAGCATGTCTAATTAAATATACTATCGTATCATCCATTTTATTAATCCTCCTCATATAAATAGTTAAATAAATCAATTATTTCATTCTTACTAATACCCGATATTTTAGCAATGTCATGTCTTTTGCTAAATTTCTAATATATGGTAACCTATATAATGCTTATAAAAATTGTAATTTTTTCTTGACTTTATCAATATATTTAGAGTATAATAAAAGTAGGAAATGACAAATCCACAAACGTGGTTTTGCCAAAATAGAAATAAAAACTCACATCTAAATCGTCAAATTTACAGATGTGAGCTTTTTTTATTTATGTAGTTGCTTATCGACCCAGTTCTTATACAGAACTGCTGTCAAGGCAACGTTTAATGTTAAAGAAAACATTAAGGATAATATTAAAAATAGTATCACTTTAACCATAAACATCACCACCTCTCCTACGAAGATTCGTAAAAATTGGTGGCAAAACCACATCTGCTTATCATCATTTCCTATGGTAATTATTCTACAATATTCTTTTAAATTTGTCTATAAAATTTATAAATTTTCATTAGTTTTTATTTTAATTTAGAAATCAACCCAAACAACAACTTACTATTTTGTATTATGTTTATTCACTTTTGATATTTCTTTAAATTTTTCTTTCTTACTTTTTAGATATTGTTCCGAATCGCTATTATATTGTGATTCTTTTTGCAATTTCAAATATTGTTCAAATCTTTCTTTTGATAATTCTTCATTTTCTATTGCTTGTAATATTTTACATCCAGGTTCATTTGTATGCGTACAATTTGAATATTTGCACATTTGGCTAAGAAGTTCTATGTCACTAAAAGTTTTGTTTATACCATTTTCAGCCTTCCACATTCCTAGTTCTCTCATTCCAGGTGTATCTATAATCATGGCACCATTTGGCAACATAATCAAATTTCTTGCTGTTGTTGTATGTCTACCTCTTGAATCTTCTTCTCTAATTTTTGAAGTTCTCATTACATCTTCACCATATAATGTATTAACGAGTGTTGATTTTCCAACACCTGAAGATTCTAAAAATACAATCGTATTTCCCTTTGAAAAATATTTTTTTATATCTTCTATACCATTTTTATTTATGCAACTTATCGCATATACATCTACTCCAAAAGCAATCCTCTGTACTTCATCAATATAGTCTTGCACATTTTGTACCAAATCACTTTTGGTTAAAATAATTACTGGAATTCCTCCAGATTCCCAAGCCAAACTTAAATATCTTTGTCTATTCCTAAACTTTACAAAAATTTTATTACTAATACTTTACTATTTATATTCTATAATATCTTCTATTGATTTTCTTATATTATGCAAAGGATTCATTGGACAATCTTCAGCTTTATATCCTAATGGAAGTAAACAAACTGGCACTAACTCTTCTGGAATACTAAATTCTTTTCTTAATATATTTTCGTCAAAAGCTTCTATCCATATATTATCAACGCCTAAATTTGTTGCTTCTAACATAATATGTGTTGCAACTATACAAGAGTCCATTTCATAAGTTGTAAAATCATCTTTTTTAAATGATTGTTCTTTATTACCACATATAATTAAAACTGTTTTTGCACCATATCTACATTTTGTAGCTTTATCAATTTTGTCTATTCCTTCATTACTTTGAACAACATAAATTTTAATTGGTTGATTATTTTTAGCAGTAGGAGCTAATCTACCAGCTTCTAATATCTTGTCTAATTTTTCTTTTTCTAACTCCTTATCACTAAACTTTCTAATTGCTGTTCTTTTTCTTATAACTTCTTCAAATTCCATTTTTAATCCTCCTTATTAATTTTATTTTGTTAATTGATAACTTTGCTCTATCAATTCTTTAACTAATGTTTTATCTACTTTTTCGTCAATAATAATTGTATTCCAATGCTCTTTATTCATATGATATGCAGGTATTATATAATCATAAGTATTCCTTAATATATCCGAATAATTCGGATCTGTTTTTATATTAAGATACAATTTCTCATTAACATTCATAAGTAATGCAAACCACTTTTTATTTTCGCAATGTTTCATTGTTACTGATTCAAAATCATCTGAAAAAGGACAATCTTTGTATGTATTTTTTAATGTCAAACAATATTCTATTATTTCTTCTTTATTCATATTTCAATCCTTTGTTTCTATTATTTCATTAAAATTACGCCATTTATTGTTGGATTTAACAATTTAATAAAATCTTTTGCATCTTGTTCTGTTCCAACAACACTACCATAATGAATTGGTACTGCTACTTGTGGCTTTATTTCATTTATTAATTGTGCTGCCTCTTTAGAGTTCATTGTATAAGTTCCTCCAACAGGAACAAATGCAACATCACATTTTACTTTTCTATTTTCTTCTGTTATATCTGTATCTCCTGCAATATAACATCTAACTTCATCTATTGTAATAATATAACCTACCCAATTATTTTCTTTTGGATGAAATTTTTTATTTACATTGTATGATGATATTGTCTCAAATTTAATTCCTTGTACCATATACTCTTCATTTGGTTTTACGACCAAAATTGAGTTTTTATCTATTCCCTTTTTTAATAACTTTGTTATCATTTCTTCTGGTATTACAATTGTTGTATTTTTATTTATAACTTTATCTATATCTTCTTCTGAATAATGATCATAATGATCGTGTGTTATAAAAATAATATCTGCATCATTATAATTTTTATTAATTTTAAATGGATCTATATAAATTATTTTATTTTTGCTTATTCTTATACTGCTATGGCATAAAACTTCTATATTATCTAACATAATATCCTCCTTAATTTTTGTATATTTGAATTATACCACAAAACTTCTTAATATAAAGAATTTTTTCAATTTTTTCTTTAATTGGTTCTCACACAATTTGAATTATAGACTAAAAGCAAAAAGAATTGCACACTAATTTTTGTGTAATTCTCTTTCTTACTAAATTTTTATCTTTGTTTGGAAGCAAAATTTTTATGATGATGTTTTAAATGTTAAAACTGAATATTTTAGTTATTTAATTGATGTAAATAATGCTAAACAAGAAAAATTACCCTATATAAAAATATAGGATAATTTTTTATTTTAATCTTTTAATTTTAAACCATCTTTGAAAGCATTTCCAACAACTTCGCCTAAAACTCTATATGTATTACTTACCATATCATAAGTAATTATTTTCATTTTATCAACATCAATATTTCCATTCTCGTCTAAATATTCTTCATCAACTGAACAATTTACTATTGTTCCTATTAGTTCTCCATTTTCAAATGAATCTACTGTACATTCTAATGTTAAAGGATATTCTTCAATAATTGGTGCATCTACAAAATTTGATTTTGTTACATGTACTCCAGCTTTGGCAATTTTATCTTCTTTGTTTCCTGATACTACTCCAAAATAATCTGATATTTCCTCTGTTTTCTTTGTTGCAAATCCTACTGTAAATGCTTTCTTTAATTCTAAGTTTTCTGTTGTTTTATGTTTTGATAGTGAAATATAGATTTTTCCATAATCATGTATTCCTCCCCATGCTGCATTCATTACATTTGCATTCCCATCTTTGTCATAAGTTCCAATCATTAAAACTGGAAGTGGCAAGAAATTCATTTTGTTTCCTAAATCTTTTCTCATATTTTTTCCTCCTCGTTTTTATTTTTTCACTTGTATTATATAGCTCGGTAGTGGCTATCGGTCAATAATTTTTTTGATTTTTTACAAATTGTAATTTATCATTTAATTAACTTTTCAAATGAATTAGCATTTAATATAGTATTAGATATAAATTTTCCTTTATAGAAATTAGCCCAGTTATTAAAAACACAAGGTGCATTCTTTGCTTTTTCTAATGAATTTATTTTTATAAAATTAATTTTTATATTATTTTCCTTTGCATATTCAATTAATTCATTTACTTCGTATTCTACATAAGGACATTCATTACTATAATAAATTGTAAAGTCTTGATTATCTATTTTCATAGTTCTTGCATTATCATTAAATTTAGGAGTTTCACTATCATCAAATTGTAACGCTAATAGTTCATAATCGGAAATGACATCTACAACTTTAAATCCATAATGTTCAAAAAATTTCTTCTCTCCAATAAAAGGTTTCTTCTTTTTAGAAACTAGAGTACATATACCACTTTTACCTTTTTGTTTTGAATCGTTTATTGCATATTCTAGTAATTCTTTTCCAATTCCTTTGCTTTTAAAACTTCCTGCTACCCATAAGCAATAAATATATTCATAATTTTTACCACTAATAGGAATCCACGCTGTTTCTATTGGCTCATATTCAATAAATATTTTTCCTCTTGCGTTTAATTTTCTAAAAACATGACCATCTTTTAATTTACTTTTTATCCATTCCTTTTTACTATCAACACCTGCTTGATGTTTTTTATCTCCTATTGCACAACATATATGCTCCTCGTCAATGTTTTCTAATGTCAAATTTATATATTCGTTCATTTATTAAATCCTCCCTGCCAATTACTAGTTTTTATTATATTTCTTTTATAACTCTGCAGGGATTTCCGACTGCAACAACGTTTGATGGAATATCTTTTGTAACAACACTTCCTGCACCTATTACAACATTATCTCCTATACTTACTCCTGGAAGTACAGTTACATTTCCACCTATCCAAACATTATTACCCACTTTAATCGGTTTTGCATATTCTAATCCCTTATTTCTTTCTTTATAGTCTAAAGGGTGTCCAGCTGTGTAAAATGCACAATTAGGAGCAACAAAAACATTGTCTCCAAATTTAACTTTGTTTCCATCTAATATAACTAAATTATGATTAGCATAAAAATTCTTTCCAATTTCTATATTATATCCATAATCACATATAAAAGGCTGTTCAATATAAAAAGTTTCTTCATATTTTCCCAAAATTTCTTTTAATAATTTTGTTCTACTTTCTATATTAGACGGCCTAGTATTATTATATTCAAAACATTTATCTTTAACTTCAATTCTTTCTTTTATAAGTTCTTCATCATAGTTAGCATTATATATTTCTCCTGCTAACATTTTCTCTTTTTCAGTCATATATTGTTCCTCCAATCATAACAAAAAATTACTATTTATCTTTCGCATTTCATTCAAATAATTTTTCTGTAACAATTTGAATAAAACGTATTTGATTTAATCAAATTGTGTTTGCCAATTTTTATCTTCAAATGCCTCAAAGCACATTTCAATCTGTTCTTTATTTGACTTTTCTTCTGCTAAGTTTTCTGGTAGTTCACTTAATGAAAAATATCTGATTTCTGTTGTTTCTATATTTTTCACGAACTTACCTCCAATCAAATTACACAAAACAAATATCTTACAAACTCCATAAGCATATATTGGTTTGTTATGTTTATTTCTATCTTGAATAGAAATTATTTTTATAGGTTCAACATCTAATCCTGTTTCTTCTTTAACTTCTTTTATAGTATTTGATTTTACACTTTCTAGAACATCACACCAACCTCCTGGTAATGACCAAGTTCCATTGTTTTCATGTGTTAATAAAATTTTATTGTCTTTTATTATTGCAGCTCTTGTATCAATCTTTGGTGTTTGATATCCTGTTTCATTACAAAATAAATCCATTACTTTTTCAAAATTTATATCACTTTTCTCAGCTATCATTTCTGCCGCAATTTCTCTTAATCTTTCATATCTTTCTATGTCATATACATTACTTGTATATGCTAGTCCTGATTGTGCTAAACTCTGAATTTCTATTGCCCATTTCAACCATTTTTCCATATGTCCTCCTACATAATAAAATATTTCACTTTCATTTTTCTATTTTATAAAATTCTTCTATACTTAACATCTTTTATTCCACTTATATACGTTTTCCTAATTCATAGTCTTATTTAGAAGCTTATTTTACTATATCATCAAATTTATAATTTATAACTTTTTTTAAATCTTTTAATTCCACTTCAACTTGAAACCCTATTTTTCCACCACTAAATATTATCTCATTAAAATTTTGAGCTGAAGCATCTATTACTACCTTAAATGGCTTTTTTAATCCTATCGGAGAACATCCACCATGAACATATCCTGTTAATGGTAATAAATCTTTTTGAGGAATCATATCTATACTTTTTTCACTAACACTTTGAGCACATTTCTTAAAATCCAATTCTTTTTCAACTGGTATCATAAATATGTAGTTTTGTTTAGATTTTGCAATAGTTACAAGTGTTTTAAACACTTTGTTTGCATCTTCATTTAAAACTCTTGCAACTTCAACTCCACTTATTGCATTTGTGTCCCCATAAAAATATTCATTATATTTTATTTTCTTTTGATCTAATATTCTCATTACATTTGTTTTTTCCATAGAATCACATCCTTTTTATTTTTTCCAAGTTTATCTAGAATTAAAGTAATCCATCTAATTACTGAGAATTCTGCAATTGCAAACAATGTAACAAGTATTGCAGATCTTTCTGATATTTCTTTTATGGCAAAAAAGTTTGGCATTATATTAATTGTTAAAATAATTCCTAAAATACATAAAAACATAACGCTTGTCCTATATTTGTTTAATGGTCTAATAATTTTATACAATATTAAAAATCCCCCAGTAAAGAATAAATAACTACAAGCTGTTGTAATTTCTTTTATACCAACATTAAACAAGTCTGAAAATCTGACCATAGCAACAATTGCTAAAAAAGATGTTATTGCAGCAGGGAGTGAGTTTGTAAATACCTTTTTCATAAAATTTCCATTTTGCTGTTTCTTTTGATTTTCTTCAAATGTCAATAGAAATGCTGGAATACCTATTGTAAATGCACTACCTAAAGATACTTGGTTCGGTTCTAACGGATATTGCATTGCAAAAATTATTGAATATATAGAAAGTAATACTGAAAATATATTTTTATAAGTAAATAGTGATGCTGACCTTGTTATATTATTAATATTTTTTCTTCCTTCATAGACAATGTTCCTCATTTTTCCAAAATCTGAGTCGAGTAATACAACTTGTGCTGTTTCTCTGGCTGCATCTGCTCCAGAGCCAATCGCGATCGAACAATCTGCTTCTTTCATCGCTAAAATATCATTTACTCCGTCACCTGTCATAGCTACTTTTAAACCAGTTTCTTTTAAAGCTTTTATTATTTGTCTTTTTTGTTCTGGATTAACTCTACCAAAAACAACATATTTTTTCACTGCTTTTCGTATATCAGCATAATCATTTAATTCTCTGCAATCAATATATTTTTCATATCCCTTAATTCCTGCCTGTTTTGTAATTGATGATACTGTTATTGGGTTATCTCCTGAAATAACTCTAATTTGAACTTGTCTATTATCAAAAAATTCAAAGATTTCTTTTGCATTCTTTCTTATTTCATTTTTTAAACTTATAAATAAAATAGGAATCACTTCATTATTTTTTTCTTCAACAAAAGCAATTACTCTTTCACCATTTTTTGTTCTCTTGTTAATTAATTCTTCATATTCATTATTTAATAATATTTCTGGTGCTCCTAATTTATAGGTTATATTTTCATCTATTTTTACAAAAGAAAATTTATTTTTTGAATTAAAATTTTCTCTTTTTATGTTAGATAGTTTTTCACTAGAAATTCCTTTCAACTGCTCCTTTATCGCGTCCATCGTTATATTTGTATCCTCAATTGTGTTTATGTATTTTGCTAAGATTTCTATTCCTATATTTTCTTTGTTCTTTATTATGCTATTTTCTTTTTTATCAAATATATCTAAAATTTTCATAGTATTATTAGTGATTGTTCCTGTTTTGTCAACACATAAAACATCAACTCTTGCTAAACTTTCAATACTCTTCATATCATGAAGAAGTATTTTTTTCTGTGCAAGTTTCATTGAGCTTAATGCTAATGCAACTGTTGTTAATAAATATAAACCTTCAGGAATCATGCCTAATAATGCTGAAACCATTGAATTAACACTGTCTTTATAACCACTACCATTTACAACATAAGCACTGATGAATAATAGCATTCCAATAGGAATTATTATTATTCCTGCAAATTTAACGATGTTATCAATTGCTGAAATCATTTCTGATTTTGTTTCTTTTATTTTCTTGGATTCTTTCATTATTTTTGCTGAAAAAGATTCATCACCTACATTAGTAAGTTGTACTGTTGCTTTTCCAGCTACAACAAAGCTTCCAGACATAAGTTTAGAGTTTACCTCTTTTTCAATTTCATCTTGTTCTCCTGTTAATAATGATTCGTTTACATATAATTTTCCAGAAACAACTACTGCATCAGCAGGAATTTGCTTTCCTGCCTCTAAAATTATTAAATCTCCTTCAACAAGATTATCAGAATCTACTACTTCTTCATTTTCGTCTCTGATTACTACATATTTATTTTTATCAAGCAATGATAGTTTGTCTAATGTAATTTTTGACCTTATTTGTTGAATAATTCCAATTAGAACGTTTATTATTATAATACCTAAAAATGTTAAATTTCTATATGAATGTGCCGTAATAAGCAAAATTGTTAATATTAAGAAAATCAAATTGAAATATGTAAATATATTTTTTCTTATTATTTTTAAAATGCTTTCATTAGTTTTTATTTTTACTTTATTTGTTTTTCCTTGTTTTATTTTTTCTTCTACTTCTTTGTGTGTTAGGCCTTTTATTGATTCCATTATATTACTTCCCTTCATTTTTACCAAGTTCAATAGAATGTGCTAATTAGTTTAATTAGCCTCTTTTTTCTACAAAAAACTTATTGGCTGCACTAATATAAATAACCAAATAAGATATAGATATCAAGAAGCCCCCTAAAACATCACTTGTATAATGTACACCTAGATAGATTCTGCTAACTCCAATCAAGCAAATTAGAACACTTAACAAACTAATCAAAATCCACTTAACATACTTATTTTCAACATATTTATAAATCAAATATATTAAATAACCATAAAAAGCCATGCTTATCATTGAATGCCCTGATGGGAAACTATATCCTGTCTCTTCAATAATTCTATACTCTGTTGGTCTAGGCCTTTGTAATATTCTTTTTAATAATTGGTTTAATATTGTAATTATAGCTAAATTTGAGAATATCGATAATCCAATTTTTTTGTTTTTTATTGATATAAGTAAAATAATTGTTAATACTATTAAAAATATAGCTCCTCCAAAATTAGTGATAAACTTTGCTATTGGTATTGTAAAATCAGATATTAAAAATTTTGATATTAATTTATACCCTATTATATCTCCATCCATTATTTCTTTGTTAAATACGTCTTCTGTTAGTGCTAAAAATCCAATTAAGCAAATGAATAATATAATCCATTTTAAATTTTTTATTATAAATTCTTTTATCTGCTTTTGCTGTTTTATTTTCATACTTATATTCTCCCATAATTTACTGTTTCGTTTTTTATTATCCTAGCACAAAAGCAGATAATTTTCAACCGTTTTTAATATAAAATAGTCCTATTTCGCACTTTATTAAGTTAGTACGAAATAGAACTATCATCAGTACTTTTTATAATTTTATTATGTGAAGTTTCCTTGCTGTCTACACTTTACTCATAACATTACTGTCATAAGCACAAAACTCGCTACTGGTGGTTGGTTAGATCTTAACCAGACGTGATTTCCACCCGTTAGATTACTTACCCTTTGCTGGGCGCACACTTACTTTTTATTCTAATATATTTATTTCAAAAAGTCTATAATTCTTAATCAAAATAGAATTATAATTTTTTATTCATCTTCTTTAATAATATTTTTACTTCCTAAATAAGTAGCTAAGAAATATATACCATATATAACACCTATAATAATAACTGTTGCAATAGCTGATGGTAATAAGTCTTTTTTACTTGCTAGACCAGACATTATTGTAATTGCAAATTGTATTCCAAATACAGAATGTATAATTGCAAGAACAAGTGGAACTCCAAAAAATATTCCAATTTGTCTAAATAATGCTTTATTGATCATCTTTTCATCACAACCAATTTTTCTTAAAATTATATATCTTTGCTTATTATCTGAACTATCTGTTAATTGTTTTAAAGCTAAAATAGCTGAACTTGCAATTAGAAATATAATTCCTAAATAAATTGCTATAAATGTTACAATAATTGCTAGACCTACACTTGCTTCCATAAGAGCTATTTTTGTTTTTCCGTCAATATTTAAACCATTTTTATCTAAATTTTGTAAAAGTTCAGAATTATCATCAACAAATATCTTTTCTATTTCTTCTTTTCTTTCTTTCGTATCTGCATTATAATTTGCAGATAATAAATATTGTTCTTTCATATCTTCTGTCAATTCACAATCATCTGGAACTAATATAATTCCCGTATTTGTATGGCTAGTAGACATTTGAATATATCCTGTTTTACATTCATTATATTTTGATTTATATTGTTTTCCAGCTATATTTAAAACATTGTCTCCATTTTTTAATGCTTCATCTCTTAATTCTTTTTGTGAATCAAAATCACAAAGTACAATATATTCATCATTATTTAATTCATATTGATTAATTCCATATAGTTTTGCAATTTTATTATAATCAGATATCTTTACCAACTGTTCTGCTGTACCATACAAAAGATTTGGATATTTAGTTTTTATTTCTGCATATTTATCTCCAAAAAAATCTTTCAAAGTCAAATCATTTGTAGAATATACTGTTATTTCCACAATGTCTTTTAGGACATTCATATCTAAACCATTATTTTTTAAAGTTTCAGTAATAGGTATTTTTGAATCTGCTCTTGCTTCAGGTGTTGATGTTATCTCTTTTCCATAAGTTCCATATTGTAAATATTTTTCTGGTAAATTAGCTGTTTTATACAAATTCAAATCTACAGGTGTCATTTCAATTAATTCTCTTTGCATTGTATTTCTTAATGCTAAACTTGAAGAAAGTATTGAAATTGTCATAAACAGCATTAAACATATTACACTCATGCTTACAACCATAGTATTAATTTTGTTATTTATTTGTCTTAATACAAATATATTAGTATTTTTAAAATAAACATTTTTCATTTTTTGAACTATTTGTATTATAAATCCTGATAAAGACCAGAAAACTGCTACTGTTCCAACTATTCCCATTAAAATAGGTGGTAAAATTTTATCAGCCGTTGTTAAACTCCAAACATCTCCTGTTACCTTCCAATAAGCATATCCAAGTATAGTTACAGCTTCTAAAAATACTAAAATACATATAATAGGATTTTTTATTTTTACATTTTCATTTCTCTTACTTGCATTTAGCAGATTAATTAATTTGTATCTTGAAACTGTAAATGTATTAAAAAACATTACAGCTACATACATTACGGCAAAATAGATACAAGTTTTTATACAAGCATCTTTTGAAAATACAAATTGAAATTTACTCATATCTGATTCAAACATTTTAGCAACTAATATTGACATGAATTGTGATGCAAATACACCTATAATTAATCCTACAATTAGTGATATAATTCCTACTAATATAGTCTCCATAAGTATTATTTTTGAAATTTGTCTTTTTCCCATTCCTAGTGTCATATATATTCCAAATTCTTTTTTTCTTCGATTAATTAAAAAGTTATTTGCATATACAATTAGTAATCCCAATACTACTGCTACAAATACTGACACATATCCAAGCAATGAAATCATAAGTTTTATAATATCTCTTGTAGATTCTGATACTTCTAACATTGCCTGTTGACTATCTATTGAGTTAAACATATAAAATATTGCCACACCTAATACTAATGTTAAAAAATAAATTGCATAATCTTTGAAGCTTTTTTTCATATTTCTTATAGATAATTTAAATAACATCGTTCAAATCACCTCCAAGAAGTGTTTGCACCTCAATTATCTTCTCAAAGAATTGTTTTCTTGTATCATTTCCTTTTATTAACTCATTAAAGATTTTTCCATCTTTAATAAATAAAATTCGATTAGCATAAGAAGCTGTAAATGCATCATGTGTTACCATTAAAATTGTAGCATTCATTTTTTGATTTAATAATTCAAAATTTTCTAATAGTTGCCTTGCTGCTTTACTATCTAATGCCCCTGTTGGTTCATCTGCTAAAACTAATTTTGGATTTGTTATAATAGCTCTTGCTGATGCAATTCTTTGTTTTTGACCACCTGATACTTGATAAGGATATTTTGTAAGAATTTCTTTAATTCCTAATTTACCTGCTATTTCGTTTACTCTTCTATCAATTTCATTTGCCTTTACCTTTTGAATTGTTAATGCTAAAGCTATATTTTCATAAGCTGTTAAAGTATCTAATAAGTTAAAGTCTTGAAATATAAATCCTAGTTCTTCTCTTCTAAATTTGTTTAAATTATTTCCTTTTAGCTTTGTGATGTCTTCACCATTTATGATTATGTGTCCTGCTGTTACTCTGTCTATTGTAGAAATGCAGTTTAATAATGTTGTTTTTCCAGAACCACTTGCTCCCATAATTCCAACAAATTCGCCTTTGTTTACATCAAAATTAATATTGTCTATGGCTTTTGTTAAATTTGATTTGTTTCCATAGTATTTTTCAATATTCTTTACTTCTAATATTTTTTCCATTTTTAATACCTTTCCTTTCTAAAGTCCAAATTGTAGTTATTTTTCAACTTTCATTTTTTTCTAACTTTAAAATTATTATAGGTTATTTTGATGTAAGTTGCCATCGATTTAGCTTACAGTTTCCTTACATTTTTGTAAGGTTTCAATAATTGTTTCTTTTTACTTTAATTCAACATAGCTACTTTGTGGAAATACCAACCTAACTTCTGTTTCTTCATTTTGTACTGAATTTAGCTCTATTCCTATTCCTAATTTATTACATAACTTTTTACATAAGTATAGACCTATTCCTGTTGATTTTTTATTTGATAATCTTCCATTTGTCCCTGTAAATCCCTTTTCAAAAACTCTTGTAATTTCTCCTTGTTTTATTCCTATTCCATTATCTTTAATATATAAAATTACATTTTCTTTTCCTTGATTTGCATATATTTCGATTGCAGAGTTTTCTTTTCTTCGGTATTTGATACTATTTTGTATAATTTGATTTAATATAAATACTATCCATTTATTATCTGTATTAACTTCTATATCTAAGTCATGAATATCAATAGAAATCTTTTCTTGTATTAAACTACTTTTATTCTTTTTAATGCTTTCATTTACAATTTCTTTTAAAACAACTTTTCTTATATAATAATCTTTTTCTACAGTATTACTTCTTGCATAAAATAAGGCTTGTTCAATATAGTTTTCCACTTTATCTAGCTCTTCATCTATACTTTTTGTTACTTCATTTTTATTGTTTTCTATTACCATTTTACTAGCTGCTATTGGTATTTTTATTTCATGTATCCATAATTCTATATATTCTTTATAGTCTTCTGTCATATATTTGTATTTGTTTACATTTTCTAACATTGATTTATCAATTGTTTCTATTGTGTTCTTTAATAATTTCCCTTCTAAAAAATCAGGAGTATTTATAATTTCTGTAATTAAATATTCTTCTTCTAACTCTTCCAGCATGTTTGATAAATTGTCATAAAATTTTTTCTTTTTAAAATATTCTATAGCTATTGAAACCACATATAATCCCATTATTATATGTGGAATATATATTTTTATAAACAATCCTACATTATATGCCATCAGGAATATCTCTATTGTAATAATACCAAATAGTAATAATAAAATAGTTATAGCTTTCTCTTTTAAAAATAACTTAAAATTCATTTAGTTTGCTCCTCTTTTAAAAATATACCCTTGTCCTCTTTTGGTTTCTAATAGTTCTTTTAATTCTAATTCTTCTAATTTATTTCTTAATCTAGTAATATTAACTGTTAATGTATTATCATCTATAAAATTTTCACTTTCCCATAAACATTCCATTATGTCTTCTCTTGATACTATTTTTCCTCTATTTTGTACTAGGTATTTTAAAATTTTATATTCATTTTTAGTTAATTCTATTATCTTTCCATCTTTTTCAATTGTATTATTTGATGTGTTTAATATAAAATCTTTTTCATCTATTTTATCATTTACTTCTTGCATATTTGTTCTTCTTAATAATGAACCTATTTTAGCAAGTAAAATATGTATGTTAAATGGTTTTGTAATATAGTGATCTGCCCCATTATTTATTGAAAGTAATTCATCTAATTCATTATCTCTACTTGTCACAATAATTATTGGCATATTTGATTGCTTTCTGATCTCTTTACAGATATATTCTCCATCTGTGTTTGGCAAATTTATATCTAATAATATTAAGTCTGGATTTGTTTGCAATATGTCTTGTATTGTGTTATCAAATGTTGTTAATGTTATTGCATTATATCCATTTTTGTTTAGAAAGATTTTTAATTCTTCTCTTAGTTTTTCATCATCTTCTATTATTAATATCTTTGGCATTTATTTTTCCTCCTTTGCTATTATATCATACTTTCTATAAAAGAAACCTTACATTTCTGTAAGGTTTAGCATGATTTTATTTATTTCAAGAGCCAAATATATTATAACATTCATTTCGCAAAAAGTAAATATTTTCATTTTTGCGAAGTGAATGCTATTATTATATCTCATTATTAAGTTAATATTCATTAGAAATTAAATATATCATAACTAGCCATAAGAAAATATTAATAATTGTTTAAGTATTTCTTAAAACATATTCTCCAATTCAGTTGTATAATGTAATCAAGCCAATATTAAGGAGGAAATCAAATGAAGAAAAAAAGAATAATGCTATTGTTACTAATATTTGTCATAATATATTTATTTTTTAAAGACTCGTCATCAAAAACAATTAAACAAGATATAAATAAAAATTATTCTGGAATAGGTCAAGAAAAAACTCAAAATACAGATGGTTATTTTTCTACTTTCACAACTAATGAAAATTATAAAAAGACTTATATTGAATATAAACAAAATGGCAATTCACCTTGGAGCAATAATAAATATTGGGGTGGCACTATGGCCGAAAATGGTTGTGGTATAACAGCTCTTGCAATTATTTTGAGTGGATATAATAAACAATACACACCAGAAGATTTAAGGCAAAAATATTACCCAAAGTTAGAATATAACTCTCTTTCTAAAGAATTATCTAATACATTTGATATAAAAAATACTGATTTTTATTATGATAAAGCTCATTTCTCTCAGCAGAAATTGCAAGAACACTTGCAAACAAACAGACCTATTTTGATTTGTGTATGGTACAAGCCACATGCCAATCGTTGGACTACCGCTTCTCACTATATGGTTTTACTTGCTGCTGATGACAAAGATATGGTATATGTTTCGAACCCTAATGGCGGTAAAAACGATAATAAAAGCTCCGGTTGGTATAAGTTTAAAGAAATAACACCTTATATTGCTAAAGCCTTATACATAAAAAGCTATAATTAAAGACAGCTAATTGCTGTCTTTAATTATTATCTTTATTAGATATGTTTTTATTCTGGTAAATTGTTATATTCCTCATCTGATACTTTTTCGCACCATTCATTTGAAGTATTTTCTCCTGGCACTTCAATGGCTAAACCAAGATTTTGCAGTTGCCCCGTGCCAATGTTTTTCATTTGCTGGAATTGTTACAACATCTCCTGGTTTTAATCTTCTTGCTTCCTTTCCTTCTTCTTGATACCAACCTTCTCCGTCAACACAAATTAGGATTTGTCCTCATAATACATCATCATTTAATTCTGCAAATTTAGGTGCTAATTCTCCTAAATTTTCTCTACCTGCAGTTTGTTTTTTCATGTTTAATCCCTCCTCAATCTATATATAGCACTTTGAGTTGACTCTAAGTCAATACTTTTTAGAAATTTTTATTTGAATAAATTATGTGTCTATTCCATTTGATTTAATTTTTTTACTTTATCCTCTATTTTTTTATTTTCTATTATTGCTATAATTGCAACTAATATTATACTGCCTAAAGTCCATTCCAAAATTTTCAAAAAGTATATACCAATTCCATCAGGCAAAAAATAAATATTATTTATTAATCCAAACATAAGCAATCCTTTTATTTCCATTATACACTTTTTTTTCAATCTTCTTTCTCGTTCTTTTTTTCCTTCTTCTGTTGGTTTCATATTTATAATTTCACTTTTTGTATCTTTTAGATATAATTTAATCATTAAAACAAAACTTATAAATAGAATTCCTCCTAATATAATTGATGAAATTACTTTTATATCTTCACTAGAAGTTATTTTTTCAATAAAACTATAAATAGAAAAGAAAATTCCTATTAATAATATAATTGCCCCAAAAATAAAATATCCAATATCATTAATCTTTTTGTTAATATTAGATTCTTTTTTGCTCTCTACGTCTCCTACTAAACTATCCATAGTAACTCCAAACAAATCAGCAATTTGTTTCAAATTTTCAATATCTGGTAAAGATTGCCCACTTTCCCATTTAGTTACTGCTTGTCTTGATACATTCAGTCTTTCTGCTAAATTTTCTTGTGTCATTTTTTCTTCTTTTCTTAAATATTTTAAATTTTCATTAAATTTCATATTTTACTTCCTTTCAAATTATATAACACTTAATATAATACTAAATAAATTACTTATGCTATGCATTACTATCGGCGAAACTAAATTATCAGTTTTTTCATAATTATATGCTAATGCAAACCCAGCAATTGAATATACAAATATAAATAATAAATTTTTCGGATCATTTATATCATATATTACATGCATTGCTCCAAATGTCACTGAACTGACTATTAAATATACGTACTTATTACTTATAAGTTTTCTTATCAATCCTCTAAACATACATTCTTCTATAAAAGAATCTATTAATACTCCAAAAATCAATTGATATATTATTGGTAATGTTTTAACATCTGCTTCATTTAATGATACACCGCCTGTAAAAATTATTATTATATTTTGTATTACTAATTCCACAAATCCAAATACAATTAATGTTGAAATACCATATTTAATATAATCTTTCGCACTCTTTTTAAAATACTTAATATCTCTTCTAAAAGTAAATTTTAAAGTTTTATATAAAATAATCACACATATAGAATGTATTATAAAATTAATCATAAATTCTGATATATATGATAATTTTAATTTACTATATTGTAATATTCCTGAATATAATAGAACAAATATTATCCCAAAAATTATACTATATGTTTTTTTGCTTCTTTCTTCTGTTTTAGGTAATTTTTCAAAAATCATTTTTTTCATCTCCTTCATTTGCAATTATAGTTTTTATAATGTATTTTTTAAATAAACTTTTCTTTACATTAATGCTACTATTAGTTGCATTGAAAAAAATGTTAATAATTTTTCGTATTTTTCTCCCCAGCATAATATTTAGAAACTATCATACACTTAACAAGCTAATCTTCCTCATTATATTTTATTATTTTAATTGCACTTTCTAATGTTTTTGTGCAGCATAATTTACCATTAACATCAGCATATATCAAATCATCTATTCCAGTTATTTTTTTAGCAATATTTATATTTGGCTCTTGTGATATAACATCCTTAAATTTACAAGAATCAACTAAAGTTCTAATATCATATCCTTCTCTTCTGGATTTAAAAATTATATATTTTACTTTGTTATTATTAATGTATTTAATTGCTTTTCTGTATGGCATTTCTACATCAAATATCAAATAGCATTCTTTGCACTTATTTATACTTTCTAAAATAATTTCTATGGCTTCTACCTCTGCAATAGCATGTTTTATATAAATTCTCCAAAATTCATCTGCTAGTTTTAATGCATTTATAAAAGCTTCATTTTCAGTTATTTTCTCATTCCATTCGGGATTGCATAATTTTATAAAATCAGGTAATGTTTTGTTTTCTAAATGTTCTAATTGCATGTTGTCTATTGCATCAATATATTGGATTAATTCTTTATCCATATATTCAAATGTTTTATCTATATTTTTAACTTTTAATTTTTTTAAATATTCCTTACCAAACTTTTTCCATAGTAATCCTATTGATGAATAGTAAATACCGTTTTCTCTTTGTCCATTTCTATTTTTTTGATGATGGTCAAATTCTCCACCTCCTATATCATAAACTATTTTATTTGCTATATTTAATTTTTCATCAATAGTAGGAATTCTTATTAATACTATGTTTTTTCTAATTTTACTAAGAAATATCGTAGAAATAACATCATCCACATGAAATTTACCTGAATGTGTTACGCAATTTGCTTTAGCAATTTTTCCGAGTTAATCTAATATTTTTATATTTATTTTTCACAATTTTTCTCCTTATAAATTATTAAATTCTATATTTTCTCTAATAATCTCATGTTCAAAAAATCTTTCTTGGAATTCTGTTAATGCTTCAATCTCTTTATTGGAAAATTTTCTACTATCTGGTACGACTATTAATTTATCATCATCATCATTTCTGTTTAAATATTTTCTTGAATTCATATTTTTTCTCCTACTAATTACCTTTATAGCACAAAAACAGATAATTATCAACTAATTATCTGTTTTATTTATGTGTTTATATATTAAGAATAACAAACTACTAATTATGACTCCTAGTATAATAGATATAGTTAGTGAATCCGTATTAATCTCTTGCAACCATCCCCCTGCAAATTTTCGATCAATAAAATCAGTCATTAATTTAATAAGTATAAAAATCATTATCATAAATACTGTAGTTATTAAGCTAACATTCCTTATAGACTTTAATGCTCTAGATTTTTCTAATACAATTAAAACTAGTATAAGTATAACAGTTACAATCAATATAATTATTCTAAAATACATATTTGTAATTAAATTATATATTTTAAAAATCGTTAAGTAAGTATTTTCTGAATCCTCTATTAGTCCATCTTGTAATCCGCTTTCTATTCTAGTAATTTGCTTAATCGTATTTTTCCTCATATTTTGTAATTTTTCTTCTGATGTTTCCTTAGGCATATAATCTTTTATTAATATATCCACTTCATTTTCTATATCCATTTTTATTTTTTCATTACCAATAACATTTTCTACTACTGTCTCTATAAATTTAGCTGTAATCTTCTTGGTAGTTTTGCTATTTCTAATATTATCTTCTATTTTTCCTAGTTCATTTATATCTACATCATAAACAATTTCGTCAAGTAAATATCCCGACACTTTTTTAGAAAGAATTTCTTGTGAAAAAGTATCTATAACTATATGTTTAATTACAAAACTCATACTCAGTACTATTAAACATAAAAGTAACAATATTTTCAATACTATTTTTATATATTTCATACTACTCCTCCGAACTTATTCTTCCATTACTTTTTAGATACTCTAAAAATCCATTACAACCCTCAACTATATCATTAAATGTAATTTCAAAATTTCCTGTATACCAAGGATCTGCAATATCTCTTGGATTATTTGAAAAATCTAATAATCTATACACTTTATTATCAACATCTCTTCCAACTATTCTCTGTATATTTATAATATTTGCCTTTTCCATGCCAATAATATAATCATACTTTTCATAATCTTCTGATTTTAATTTAGTTGCCTCTCTTTTTTCAAAAAGTATTCCTTCTTGTATCAGCTTATTACGAGTACCATAATGAATATCATTTCCTATTTCTTCACTAGAAGTTGCAGAAGATTTTATATAAAATTCTTTTTCTAGTCCTTGTTTTTTTACTATATCTTTAAAAACAAATTCTGCCATAGGAGAACGACATATATTGCCCAAACATACAAACATTACTTTTATCATTTTTCAAATTTCCTCCACTACTTATTTTAGTAAATTTTTAGCTAATTCATTTAATTTTTCAATATCCTCTTCTTTTAAAGTTGATTTTATAGTTACAACAGGTTCAATTATTTCAACATTTTTCATTGTAGAAATAATTTCTTTCATACATCTTGCTGCATTAGGTGCCCAAGTTCCATTTTCTATAATTGCAACTTTTTTGTTTTGATAATTTCTTTCTTTTAAATTTAATAATAAATCTCTCATTGGAGTAAATATTCCCATATCATATGTTGCTGATGCAAAAACTATTTTTCCATATCTAAATGAATCTTCGACCGCTTCTGCCCAGTCTTCTCTTGATAAATCAGCTAATACGACTTTTGCTGCACCTTTTTTTTCTAAAATTTCTTTTAATTTTTCACATACTTTTAATGTATTTCCATGTATTGAAGCACATGCTATGTAAACTCCTTCACTTTCAGTTTCATATTTACTCCATATATCATATTTATTAATGTAATATCCTAAATTCTCTCTTAAAATTGGACCATGCAATGGGCAAATTGTTTTTATCTCTAATTGACTTGCTTTTTTTAATACAGATTGTACTTGCATACCATATTTTCCAACTATATTAAAATAATATCTTCTAGCTTCACAATCCCAATCTTCATCTGTATCTAAAGTACCAAATTTTCCAAAACCATCAGCAGAAAACAATATTTTTTCTGTTTCTTCATATTCCATCATTACTTCTGGCCAGTGTACCATAGGAGCTATTATAAAGTGTAATTTATGTTTTCCTAGTTCTAAAGTATCTCCTTCTTTTACTTCAACTTTTCTTTCTTCTAAATCTTCAATGTCAAAAAACTGAGGTAAAAATGCAAATGTTTTACTATTTCCTACTAATTTTATATTAGGATATTTCTTTATTACTGTTCCTATGTTGTATGCATGATCTGGTTCTAAATGTGAAATTATTAAATAATCCGGTTTTCTACCATTTAAAGCTTTCTCTAAACTTTCTAGCCACTCATCTGTTTTTCTTCTATCAATTGTTTCCATTATTGCAATTTTTTCATCCATTATAACATATGAATTATATGAGATTCCATTTGGAACTTTATATTGATTTTCAAATAAATCAATATCTTTGTCATCGGCTCCAATATATATTATATCATTTGAAATTTTTACATCTTTCATTTTAATTCCTTCCTTTCTTATACATAAAACATTCTTTATCATGTGAATATATAACTCCTATTGCTTGCAAATACGAGTATATAATTGTACTTCCTACAAATTTCATTCCTCTTTTTTTCAAATCTTTTGACAAACTATCTGACAACTCATTTGTAGTCTTATCAATTTCATAAATAATTTTATTATTTGTGAAAGTCCTTAAATACTTATAAAATGTTCCATATTCATTTTGAATTTTCTTAAAAATTTTGCTATTATTTATAGTTGCATTTATTTTTAGTTTATTTCTTATAATCTTTTTATTTTGTAATAATTCTTCAATTTTATCTTCTGTATAGTTGCATATTTTATCTATATCAAAATTATCAAATGCTTTTCTAAAATCGTCCCTTTTGTTTAATACACATTCCCAAGACAGACCTGCTTGAAAAGATTCTAAAATTAGCATTTCATATAAATATTTTTCATCGTAATTAGGTTTACACCATTCTTTATCGTGATATTCTATATATTTAGGATTATTTAAATTACACCATTTACATCTTCTCATAATGCTGTTTCTTGAACCTTCAAACCATAATCCTGTCAGGTATTCTCCATCACTATTCATTATCATATTTGAAAGTTTCTCTGGTGTTTTGTATACATATTTATATGTCATAAAATTTGCGTCTCACTTTCTGATTATTATTTAGTTTCTTTTTTCATTTCTTTCAGCAACTATTTATAATAAGGTCTTAAAAATAAAGAGGATAGCAAATTATGGCATCCTCTTTACAAATCAATTTGTGATATGCTAAATAGCTATCCATAAATACATTACTTAAGAAATTGGTTTGAAGCTTTTTCAAAACTTCTGAGTCTCATTGCTTGATTTGCTTTAAGCACAGCATTCAGAGTTTTTTCGTCTCTTTTTATTGTCTCCAAATCCTTTTCTGTCATGTTATATTCACGTTTAACCAATTTAGCGGCTCCTCCGGATTTTTCCATCTCTTTTTCAAGAATTTTCCTCAGATCAGTCATAGTAAGTACATTCCTCCATAATTATGTGCTGTTTTATTAGTTACTATATGTCAATTCCTAAAAAGGAAATTATTTTAATAAAAATACTTAATTTAAATACATACATATTTTATCAAAAAATTGCCTCAATTTCAATCATATTTAGTCAATATTTATTAATTCATACTCTCTTGAACCAAATCCAAGTTCATTTGCAGCTTCTATTGTATGAACTCCATTTTGTCTTTCAACTCTTTCTACAAAGTGATCTCTTCCTGGATCTTTTGAATTATATATTATATCTATACATGCTTGATCTACTGCTATTGGATCTGTATTTGCAAGAATTCCAACATCTTTCATGCATGGATCTTCTGCAACTGCACAACAATCACAGTCAACAGACATATTACACATAACATTTATATATACAATGTTTCCCTTAAACATGTTATGAACTGATGATGCTGCATCTGCCATTGCTTCTAAGAATTTATTTTGCTCTGGCAAGTTATCCCATAATTTTTCTTGGTCTTTTGTTACACCAGCTGAATGTATCCAAGCTTTTCCTTCTGAAGAACCACAGCCAATTGATAATTGTTTTAATGCTCCTCCATATGCAGTATTACATTCTACAACTGTTCCATTTACCTTTTCTACAATTGCTTTTACAAATTCTGGTCTAATATAATTTTGATTTCCTTGTTCTCCTGAATGTAACTTTACTGCTACTTTTCCTGGCAAATTTACTTCAAGAGTTTCATACATTTTTACTACACTTTCTGGAGTAATTTCTTTAGTAAAATATACTTTTGATTTTTCCATTTTTCATCTTTCCTTTCCTATTATAGAACATAAAAATAGTGAATTAGAAAATAGTTTTCCAACTCACTATCTTTTGAAAACCTTTTCCGGTTACTTTTTCGGCAGCTTCCAAATTGGCTTCTTTTACCCTATTTTTTTCTTCCGAAAAAATCTAATATTTTATTTAATGTTCTCTTAAACCAGGAAGTTTCTTTTATTTCAATCAATTGAACATTATCTATTTGCATATTTTTATCTACATTTTTCTTTTTAAAAATATTGTCAGGATTATATTTCTCCCTTAATTCTCTTTCTTGTTTTAATTTTTCTTCTTGCTCTTCCTTTAAAAGTTTTATTTTTTCATTACATAAGTAACTTTATAATTCTTTACTAATATAGTATATAATAAAAGATATATTTTTTCAATATATTAATAAAATTTTGAGTTTTTGGCATTGTATTAATACAGTGGCAACATTCTGTGCATTATAAATTATGCAAGTAGATGTTCTAACAATATTTTTGTTCCTAATAAAATTAAAATACATCCTCCTACTAATTCTGCTTTTCTTTCATATGTATCTCCAAATTGGCTTCCTATTTTTGTTCCTATTACTGATAAACAAAATGTGATAATTCCAATTAGGCTCACTGCTAAAATTACATTTACATTTAAGAATGCAAATGTAATTCCAACTGCTAATGCGTCTATACTTGTTGCAACAGCTAAAACAAACATTGTTTTAAAGCTTACATCATCATTGCAATTTTCACTTTCTGTTGCAAATGAATCTTTTATCATCTTTCCACCAATAATTCCAAGTAGTATGAATGCAATCCAATGGTCAATATTTGTTATCAAGCTCTCAAATGCAGAACCCAAATAATATCCAATTACTGGCATCAATGCCTGAAAACCTCCAAAATATAGTCCTATTGTAATTGCTTTTTTCCAGTTCATTTTTTTCATTGAAATTCCTTTGCAAACTGATACTGCAAAAGCATCCATTCCTAATCCAATGCTTAATAATACTAATTCAAGTACTCCCATTTTTACACCCTCTTATTTAGTTTCATCCTAAAAATTATTATATTATTTTTTCTCAATCTTGATGAGATATTTTGAAAACTTTATTTTCTCTTTTATTTTATATAAGCCATGACGTTTTTATGAATTATTTTACTCAATTACCAACAATATTTTATCTGACATTTTCGTTTTTTAAAATCCAATTCATAAACATTCTCATTTATATATTTACAAATCATTTATAACTAAGTTAACTCTTTATATATATTAGCTAAAAGCAGATAATTCAAAAATTATCTGCTTTGCTTTATTATGATATAGATGCATTATAGATTTTAACTATAACATCATTTAATTTTGTATCAAATTCTTCTTGAGTTTGATTTGCATTTAAGTCTTGTAATAATGCTCTTGAGAAGCTTGCTATCATTCTATTATTTTTTGTTAATAATTCTACAGCTTTGTCAATATCATATCCACCAGATAAAGCAACTATTCTTACAACACATTCATAATCATATAAGTCTAAATAATGATTTGCAACTGTTGGAATTGTGAATTTGAACATTATTTTATCTTCCTTGTTCCAGTTGTCTAATTGTTTTTTGATTTCATCTTTTAAGATTTCTTCACATTTTTCTTTTTCTGGTGCATTTATATCAACTTCTGGTTCAATAATTGGCACTAAACCTGCATCACATATTGTTTTTGCAAATTCAAATTGTTGTGCAACTATTGCTTTTATTCCTTCAGCATTTGGTTCATATATTACTGATCTCATTTTTGTTCCAAATACATGTTTTTCGTTTGCTTCTTTTAATTCTGTTTCTAATTCTGGTATTGGTTTCATTAATTTAACACCATCTTTTTCATCTTGAAGTCCTTTATCAACTTTTAAGAATGATACTATGTGTTTTTGATTCCATAAATAATCTGCTGTAAATTCATCATTTACTTTTGATAACATTGTTTTTTCGAATAATATTGCTCCTAATATATGTTCACTTGTAAATGATTTACTTGTGAATACTCTTTTTCTCATTTCATGTATTAGATTAAACATTTCTTCTTCTGTGTTATATTCGCTTTCTGGTATTCCATATGCTTTTAATGTTTTACTACTGCTTCCTCCACTTTGATCTAAGGCTGCTATAAAGCCTTGTCCATTTTTAATGATTTCATACTTTTCGTTATCCATCTTTATTAACCACCTTTCAATTATAATTCATCTACATTATAATAATATAATTTTAATAAGTCAATAAAATTATTCACATTTTTCGCACTATTTATAACCACATATTTATCTAAAAATACCATTTATTCAAAAATTAGTGCAAAAATACAAAATATCAAACATAACCCAAGAAACTTTACAAACTTATAAAGACCAAAAGTTATACATTTTAGGTCAAAACGAAGTTGAATCAATATATTCTGAAAACGGAAAAGTTTACGTTAGGTGTTCAAACGAAATATATTCAACTAAAAATAGACTTTATGAAATAGAAAACTTAGTAAATAAATTTAATCAAAAGTTACAAGAAAGAAATAAGTAAGATAAAACACACAGCATAAAGCATAATATGTTGTGTGTTTTATTTTACTTATTATCTATTCGTTTTAATCTAAGTGCATTAAGAATAACCGTTAAACTGCTAATTGTCATAGCAAAAGCAGCCATCATTGGATTCATAACAATTCCTAACGGTTCTAGAACTCCACAGGCAATTGGAATTATACAAATATTGTAGAAAAATGCCCAGAATAAATTTTGTTTAATATTTGTAATTGTCTTCTGACTTATAGATAATAAATCTTCAATTTTTTCTAAGTTGTCATTCATTAGCACAACATTACTACTATCCATTGCAATATCTGTACCACTTGAAACTGACACTCCAATATCAGCAGTAACAAGGCTTACACTATCATTAATGCCATCTCCACACATCATAACAAGCCCTTTTTGTTTTAATTTTTTGATTTCTTCTGCTTTTTGTTTTGGTAATACATTTGCAATTACTTTATCTACTCCTATTTGTTTTGCAATTGCATTTGCTGTTTTTTCATTATCTCCTGTTAACATTACAACTTCAATATTTCTTTTCTGTAGCTTTTTAACTATATCAATACTTTCGTCTTTTAATACATCTTTTACACCTATTAGTGCAATTAAATTTTGATTTTCTGCAACAAATAAGATACTATTTCCTTCTGAAACTAATTCTAATTCATTTTGCTCTTGTAAAATTGTAATATTGTTTTCTAACATTAATTTTTTATTTCCTATTAGATATCTTTTTTCTTTTATTATTGCACTAACACCACATCCCGGAATAGCTTTAAAATCAGCAATTTCTTCTAGTTCTATTTTTAAACTCTTAGCTTCATTTACAATTGCTCTTGCAATTGGGTGTTCAGATTTATTTTCTATACTTGCTACTAATTTTATAATTTCATTTTCAGGCAAACTACTATAATTATATATTTTAGAAATTGTTAGTTCTCCTTTTGTTAAAGTTCCAGTTTTGTCAAAGCAAATTGTTTTTACTTTATGTGCATTTTCTAAAGCTTCACTTGTTTTTACTAATATTCCTTTTTTACTTGCATTTCCTGATGCTATAACTACTGCAAGTGGAGTTGCTAATCCTAAACTACAAGGACAAGCTACTACTAGAATTGTTACAAATATATTTATTGCAATTGCAACATTTTTACTAATTAAAAACCATATTATAAATGCAATCATTGCTATTGCTATTATTGTTGGTACAAAATATCCACTTATTGTATCTGCAACTTTTGCTATTGGTGCTTTTGTATTTGTTGCTTCTACTACTAATCTGACAATTTCAGATACAGTTGATTCTTTACCTATTTTTTCTGCTTTATATTTTATTGTGCCTTCATAATTTATACTTCCTGCAATTACTTTTGAGCCTTCTTCTCTTTTTACAGGAACACTTTCACCTGTTATAAATGATTCATTAATATGTGTTGTTCCTTCTACCACTTCACCATCTACTGCAATTTTCTCTCCTGGCTTGCAAATAACAATATCTCCTTTTTGTATTTCATCAAGTGTTACTGTTTCTTCTTTTCCGTTTCTTATTATAGTTGCATGATTTGGTGTTATGCTCATTAATTGCTGTAATGCCTCTTTTGTTTTGTCTTTATTTTTACTTTCAACATATTTTCCTATCTTTATAAAAAAGATTACTATCGCTGCTGATTCATAATATAAGCTTTCTACATACATTACATTCCCATTGCAAATTTTTATTGTTCCATATATACTATATATAAAACTTGCCAAAACCCCTATCATTACTAAAGTATCCATATTAGGTGTTTTATGAATAAGGTTTTTATATCCATTTTTTAAAATCTCTCTTCCCATCCATAATACTATTATTGTTAATACCAATAATGAAATTGCATAATTTATAGGATGTGTCATCATATTTAAAAATGGTATCACTGGAAGTCCTACCATATGTGACATTGATACATATAATATTAATATTGAAATTACTGAAATTCCTATTAATCTGTATTTCTCATTTGATTTTTTCTTTTCTTCTTTTTCTAAATTGTCTATTCCTAAACTTGTAAATCCTGCTTTATCTACAAATTTTTCCACTTGTTCTAAAGTTAATTTTGAATCATCATATTTAATACTTGCATTATTCATAATTAAATTGACTGACGCAGTTTCTATTCCATCTTGCTTATTTAAAAACTTTTCTAGTCCTGATGAACAAGCACTACATGTCATTCCATCAATTTTTAATAATACTTTTTTCATACTTATTCTCCTTTGAATCCGGCATCCTGAATAATTTGTTTTATTTGTTCGATATCTGTTTGACTTTCATTATATGTGATTATTGCTTGTTTTTTCTCAAAACTAACTGTAGCACTTTCTACACCATCTGTATTGTTTAATACCTTTTCTAATCTGCTTGAACATCCTGTACAATGCATTCCTTCAATTTTTAATTTAATTTCTTTCATTTAGAATTCCTCCTTGTTACTTTAAAGCTGATTTAAGATGCTTTCAAAAGCTCTCTTTCTTGGACCATAACTGTCCTTTTCTTCAGGACTCAGTTCGGAAAGTGTCTTGTTCAAACCAGTTGGTCTGAAATACTGGTCAAATCCGAATACTCTCTCCCCTGCGCAAGGACACATGTCACCCAGCAAGTATTCTGTTGCAAATACCTCTTTTTCAGAGTCAATATATGCCATTGCAGAAACCCACTTTGCCTGTGTTGAAGGATTGCCACTTTCTGCCATAAGTTCTAGAAGAACAGGATAAAGTTCATCTGGCTTATCAGTATTGGCTTTCGCACCAGGACGTAATTTATCGATGCAGCGCTTAGTGTAAACACCTGGGTAACCATTTAATGCATCAATTTCGATTCCGGAATCTTCTGCCAGAACAGGCATATTGAGCTTCTCTGTCCAATATTTTGCTTTAATCGTGGCATTTTCCTTAAATGTAGTGCCATTTTCCTCTGCCTGAGGTACATCAGCTGCTTCTGGAATGTCTTTTAAGCAAACAAACTTAATACCTTCTGGTGTCATACGCTGAATTTCAGCGGCTTTTTTAGGGTTCCAACTTGCAAAAACAATTTTTCTCATTGTTTTTTCCTCCTTAATGTTATTCATTTTTAGATAGATATGCTAAAATCCAATAATTTTATTATAAGTATCAATTGCAAAATTATCAGTCATTCCAGAAATATAGTAGATAATAGCTTTTGAAAAAGATTTCTCATCATCCATATTTACAATAACATCATTTTGATTATCATTCTTTCTTTGTTGATTCCAGTAATTTTCAAGCCATTCTTGAAAATTTCCTACAACTTCTGGATACATCTTTTTTAGTTTTCGCATTTTATATACTGTATTCTTTCCATCATATGTACTTTTTAATGTAAAATATATTTCATTTAGTACAATACTAAAATATCTTATTGCTGGTTTTATCTTTCTTGCAGTATATATATGCTTATAATTAAAATCTTTTATTTCTTTTAACAAATTAAATGTTTCATCTGTAAAACATAAACCTTTTTCTGGTGTTGAATTTTCACATAAATCCCATATTAAATGGTTTATTATTACTGTATTATTTATCACTTCTTTAGATTGTAATATTTTATATAAATCCTTTAGCTTTTCATCTAATATTCCCAATGATATAGCATCTTCTATATCTCTACCGAGATATGATATTTTATCTGAAATCTTTACTACACAGCCTTCCCAAGTATATGGAGAATATTGATTAGGTACTTTATAGTTATTTAAATTTATATTTTCTTCTCTTGGCTTTAAGCAATTTTCATCAATTTCTCCACAGTGAGAAATTATCCCATCTCTTACTGCATAAGTAAGATTTAAATTCTGCTTGTTTTTATTTATGTCTTCTAATAATTCAATTTTGTCTACAAATTCCATACCATTTCTTTCATGCCAAAATTTTTCGCCAATATCCCTTTCAGAAATCTGTGATAAAATTCTTTCTCCTTCATGTCCAAATGGACTATGACCTATATCATGTCCTGTTGCTATTGCCTTAGTCAATTCTGTATTTAATCCTAAATATTTAGCAATTGTATAGCTTACTGATTCCACATGCATTACATGTTCAATCCTTGTACATATATGGTCATTCTCTGGTGAGAAAAATACTTGAGTTTTATGTTTCATTCTTCTATATGCATTGCAATGTAAAATTCTATTATAATCTCTTTCAAACTCCGAACGTATATCATTTTTTCTTTTGTATATTTCTTTCTCTCTCTTTATTGAATTCTGCCATTTCGGATTATTCTCATTTGTTGCGTATTTTTCAAATTCATTTTTCATCTTTTGTTTCCTTCCTATTGAAATAGTGTTTTTATCTTTTTAATTAAATAATGGCTTCCTCCTAAATCTCTTCCGTTTTCAACCATACTTACAACTAATAATTGATTATTATTTTCATCTGTTGTAAAGCAATCAAACCATCCAAGTACATCTGCTTGAGCGTCTTTTGAAGCTTTCAATTCTGCTGTTCCAGTTTTACCTGCTATTGTTCTTCCAGAAACTTTCATATCATTTGCTGTTCCTTCTGGATTTTCTACAACTTGAATCAAATCATCTTTTATTGTATTTGCTGCTTCTTTGCTAAATGCATTTTCTACAAGATATTCAACAGTATTGATATTTTTTGCTTCTAAATATGGTTTTACCATATTTCCATCATTTGCAAAAGCAGAATAAATTGAAGCTATATGTATAGGATTTACCAAAATTTCTCCTTGCCCATATCCACTATCTGCTAATACCTTTTCATTTGATATGTCTCCGCTATTTGCGTATTGAGATTTTGATGTTGTTAATCCAATATCTATATTTTCATTAAACTTAATTTTGTTTAATCCTTCTGTAAAATTCTTTTTTCCTATTTGTAACGCTGCTTGCGCAAAATATATGTTGTCTGAATGTATTAAAGCATTTTTTAAATTTTTAGGTCCACTATATGCTGTAAGTGTTGTTATGTCATACTCTCCCCAACCATCTTTCTTCCAGCTCAAACCATTATATTGAAATGTGTCTTCTGCACTCAATGACCCTGTAGTCAACCCTATTGCACCTGTTACTGGCTTAAATGTTGAACCTGGGCAATAACTTTGTAAATATCTTGCAAGCATTGGATTTCCTTGATTATTTTTAATATTATTCCATTCATCTGTGCCAATTCCTAATGCAAAACTATTTGGATTATATGACGGAGTGCTTACTAGCGCAAAAAGTTCACCTGTTTTAGGTTGCATAACTACAAAGAATCCCTCATTTTCTTTTAATTCATCATATAATTTTGTTTGAATTTTAGAATCTATAGTTAATTTTATTGTTTCTCCATTTTGTACATCAATTCTAGCAATATCAGTTTTTCGAGTTCCATCTTCTCCTTCTATGTATATCTCGACTCCGTCTTTTCCTTTTAGTCTTTCTTCATATTTTTTTTCTAATCCAGCTTTTCCTATCATGCTAGTTGCTGTATATCCTTTTCCTCTATTTGCCTCTAATTCTTCTGCTGTTATTGTTTGTACATATCCAACTAATTGTGCTGCTGCTTCTCCTAATGGATATGTCCTACCTTTTGCAGTTGTAATTTTAACTCCTGGTATTTGAAGCAATTGATTCTTTAAATCTGTCGCATCCATAGCTATCTTTTTTAACGGAACAAATGTATCATCTTTAACCCATGAAGCTGCTAGACTTTTACTTATAGAGTTTGCTGTTGTTCCTAATAAATTTGCTATTTTTTCTATATCAGCTTCTTTATTATCACTAAGTTTTCCTGGTACAATTCCCACAGATGATACTGAACCTTGACCAGCTAATACTTGGCTATTTTTATCAATTATTGACCCTCTTTCTGCAGATATAGTTTTTATTCTTACTTTATCATTATTACCTAAAGTCGGAAATATCAAGCTAGAACTCCAATTCACAAGATAGCCTTTTTCTTTGTTTTTTGTTAACCTAACTGTATTATCAAATTCAATTTTTCCTGCATCTGTATTCATTGATTGATTATATGAAATTTTGCTTGTTGTTGAATTTTCTTCTTCTACTGATGAAATTTTAATTTGCATATCAGTCATATCTATTCCGTCATAAATATTTTTGTTTCTTGAAATGAAATCGTCTTGAGAAATCTTTGCTTTTGAGTCTTCTGTTAACATATTGTACATTTCTTCATATTTATTCTCATTTATACATGTTATATATTTTTGCCATATGTCTTCTGGTTTGTTCTTATTTTTATTTAACACAAATGTTGCAACTGTTCCTAATATTGTCGCAATAATTATAATTGCTACTATTATCCATATTATTGTTTTTTTATTCATTACACAACCCCCTTATTGTATTTATGAGCTAATTATATATTACTGTGATTTTCATGTCAATATATATTTTATTTCTTGGCTATATATCTTTTAATTTAATCTTATCTTCTGAATGTAATTTTCCTGCTCTTGTTATACTATTATAACCATATTTTTGTTTTAAATCATCCACAACTTTATCAAGTTTTTCTCTCTTTTCATTATCATTATAATCAAATAGAGAAATTTGTGACTTTTCTTTTTCTTCAAGATTATCTACCCTCATTCCTATTAATCTTATTGGTGTACCTTGTTTATGCATTTCTTTAAATAGTTCTTTTGCTAAAGCATAGATTTCTCTTGTGCTTGCTGTTGGAAAAGACAATTTTCTTTGATGTGTTTTATCTTCAAAATCCTTTGTTCTTAGTTGTACATTCACAACATTTGCAAGCATATCATATTTTCTTAATCTATAAGTTACTTGTTCTGTTAGAGTTAATAACACCTCTTCTAGCATAGAACTTTCATTAAAGTCCACTGGTAATGTTGTTGAATTTCCAATTCCTTTTGGTTTTTCAAATTGATAATGTACTTCTGTATTATCAATTCCGTTCGCATATTCCCACATAATTGTTCCGTGTTTTCCAAATTTTTTGATTAATAATTGCTTATCTGTATGTGCTAATTGTCCTATTGTTTTTATTCCCATGTTATATAATTTAGGATTTGTTTTCCTTCCTAACATTAATAAATCAGATATTGGTAATTTCCACATTTTTGTTGGAATTTCTTCTTCAAACAATGTATGTACTCTATCTGGTTTGGTAAAATCTGATGCCATTTTAGCTAATAATTTATTATGTGCAACTCCTACATTTACTGTAAAACCTAATTCTTCTTTTACTCTTTTATTTATTTCGTATGCCTTATCTAGCAAACTTTTTCCCATCAAACAATTTGTCATGTCTAAAAAACATTCATCTATACTGAATCTTTCTATCTTATCTGTATATTGTAATAATAATTGATATAACTGATTTGAATATTGTTTATACATCTTATAATTTCCAGGATATACTTTTAGTTGTGGACATTTTATTCTTGCTTGATATAACGTTTCCCCTGTTGATATTCCAAACATCTTGGCTTTGGGACTTTTCGCTAATACTATTCCTGATCTTCTATTTTCATCTCCACCAATTACTGCTGGAATTTCTCTTATATCTAATGCACTTCCTTGTTTTAACATTTCTACTGCTGTCCAACTTAAAAATGCATTGTTTACATCAACATGTAATATTTTTCTTTCCATAATATCACCAAGGCTATTATAAAACAATTGTTTGTATGTGTCAATAGTCAAACTTAAAACAAAACAAATAAAAAAAGATCTGAGCTAACACATTAACTCAAATCTCTTTTTTGCGGAACTTTTTACGGCCCCTTTATTTTGCATAATCTACAATTCTAGTTTCTCTAATAATATTTACTTTTATCTGACCTGGATAATCCATTTCGTCTTCAATTCTCTTTGCAACTTCTCTTGCAAGTAATGTCATTTGGTCATCTGAAATTTTTTCTGGTTTTACTATTATTCTAACTTCACGACCTGCTTGAATTGCAAATGATTTTTCAACTCCATCAAATGAATCTGCAATTGATTCTAAATTCTCTAGTCTTTTTATGTAGGCTTCTAGTGTTTCTCTTCTTGCTCCTGGTCTTGATGCAGATATTGCATCAGCAGCTTGTACTAATACAGCTTCTAATGTTTGTGGTTCTACATCCCCATGATGTGCTTCTACTGCATTTATTACTAATGGATTCTCTTTAAATTTTTTTAATATGTCAACACCTATTTGTACATGTGTTCCTTCCATATCATGATCTAAAGCTTTTCCAATGTCATGTAGTAATCCTGCTCTACGTGCAAGTTTTGCATCTAATCCAAGTTCTTCTGCCATTATTCTTGCTAAATTTGAAACTTCTATTGAATGGTTTAATACATTTTGTCCATAACTTGTTCTGTATTTTAGTTTTCCTATTAATTTAATAAGTTCTGGGTTTAAACCTATTACTCCTGTTTCTAATGTAGCTCTTTCTCCTTCTGATTTGATAGTTTCCATTAATTCTTCTTTGGCTTTTTCTACCATTTCTTCTATTTTTGCCGGATGTATTCTTCCATCATCTATTAATTTTTCAAGAGCTATTCTAGCAACTTCTCTTCTTAATGGATCAAAACCTGATAGTATTACTGCTTCTGGTGTATCATCTATTATTAAATCAATTCCTGTAAGTGTCTCTAGTGCTCTTATATTTCTACCTTCTCGACCAATAATTCTTCCTTTTATGTCATCTGATGGAAGTGGAACTATTGATACTGTAGTTTCTGCAGAATGGTCTGCTGCACATTTTTGAATTGCATAACTTATTGTTTCTTTTGCATTCTTTTTAGCTTCTTCCTTAGCCTTTTGCTCTAAGTCCCTAATAAGAGCTGCTTTCTCGGCTGTAATTTCTTGTTCAACTGAATTTAATAGTTGCTTTTTGGCTTCTTCCTTTGTTAAGCCTGCCACTTTTTGAAGTACTTCAGCTTGTTCTGCTTTAATATCCTCAATTTCTTTTTCCTTGTCTTTTAGTTCACGTTCTTCTCTTTCTAATTCTCTTTCTTTTTTTTCAAAATTTTCTGAACGTTTTTCTAAATTTTCTTCTTTTTGAATAATTCTACTTTCTTGTTTTTGAACTTCGCCTCTTCTTTCTTTAATCTCTTGATCTAATTCGTTTCTAGCATTCATAATTTCTTCTTTTGCTTTGATAATTTCTTCTTTTTTCAAATTTTCTGCTTCTATTTTTGCTAGTTCTACTAATCTTTTGGCTTCTTGTTCTGCACCTTCTATTTTAGATTCAGCAATTTTTTTTCTTATTACCATTCCAACTGGTATTCCTATTGCTAATGAGATTAAGATAGCGGCTACTATGATTAAAGTATTCATAATCATACACCTCTTTCTTATTTAATTTTCAATGTTCGAATAAATATATCTTTTTTCTATTTTTATTTTTTATATATTTTTTCAACCTATTATATTTTATAATTATTATTGTCAACTGTCAAGTGCTTTTAATTAAATTTCTATGCAACCATCAAATTTTTCTTGCTCATGTAAACAAAATTGTGTAATCATTTTCTTTACATCTTCTAGTTGTTCAATTTGTGACTTATCTGCATTTCTTTCTTCCATCAACCTTTTTATTTCATTATATTCTTTCATATTATTGGCTAACCGTTCTTTTGCATATATAACATTTGATTCATATTGCAATTTTTTAAAAATTCCGACCTTATTTTCTCCATCTACTAATTGTGGTACAAATTTTTCTTCTACTGTTCCTCTTCTATAAATATGTAATTTAGCTAAGTCTATACCTTGCATTATTTTTGACATTGCATCATATGAATCATTATGGTAAATCATCTAAAAAATCTTGATTTAATTCTAATAAAGCTTCTTCTAAGGCACTTCTATCTAGTTTTCTTCTAATATTATTTCTTTGCATTATATTGTCCATTTCTTTCTCTCATCAAGTATTTTTTTTATAATTTTTCCATTATTCATATATATTTCATGTTGCATTTTTTCTAAAACTTCAAGTTTTGCTTTATATATGCTATTTTTTTTTGAATCTTTACAAACAGCATATTTATTGTTACATTTGCTATTTCATTTACTACTATATCTAAAGCTATTTCAACATCCTCTTCCATATTTTCCTCCAATTATACTATTTCAAAAGTTTCTAAATCATATGGTGCAAACACATTCCCTTTATAATATTTTTTAGCATCTTCAATAAATATTTGTTTTCTGTGTTCCAAATCATTATCAGTAGAATGTGATAAAATTATATTTTTTATATGTAATCTTTCTGCCATCTCTGCAACAAACTTTACTGTACTATGATGATGTCTTTCTATTGGATTGTATTCTTCTGCTTCTTTTCCTGCCATATAAGCATCTGAGAATATCCATTCACAATCTTTTATATACTTTTCTGTTTTTTTATTACATACTTCATCTCCTAAGAAAACAAATTGTTTGTTAGGAGAATAATTCATAATAAAGCCAAATTGTTTTACTTTAAATGCATTTAAATCAATAAATGTAACATCATTATCTAAAATTTTTGCTTTATCACCATTCTCTACAATATTCAATTTTATCATTGTTCCTACATATTTTAAAAGTCCCGCTGGTATTAGTGTTTCTGACATTATTTTTATTGCATTAATAACTAAATCATTTCCATATATGTTTAGTGGTATTTCATATCCTCTATTATAATACCTCACATATTCACGCACTATCCATATAACACCTAGTATATGATCTATATGTGTATGTGATATAAATATATTTTTTATTTTTTTCATTTCTATATTTGCAGCCTTTAGATTGTTTATTATTCCATTTCCTCCACCTGTATCTACTAAAAAATATTCATCATTTTTTTCTAATGCAAAACATGTATTATAACATTTTGTTACAGATCCATGTCCTGTTCCCAACGCAACTATTTTCATTATTTTCAATCACCATTTTTGTATAATATTTATTGCATTAAATATTATCATATTCTGTTGAAATAAGCAATATTTTATTGTATATTTTTCAGTGAAATCATCTTATCATCAAACTTGCTAATCATTTTTGCACAATTAACTAATTCTTTTGAAGTCTTTTTATTAACTTCTTGTTCAGTTTTGTATTTTACCTTATGCTCAAAACTTGCCCAGAAATCCATTGCAAGAGTCCTTATCTGTATTTCACATTTTACATATATAGTTTTCTGAGATAATTTTACAGGTACCTCTACAATCATGTGATAGCTTGAATATCCACTTGGTTTTGGATTTGTAACATAATCTTTTTCATTTAATATATGTATATCTGGTATTTGTTTTACCAAATCTTTAATAAAAAATATATCATCTTTTAGTGTACATACAATTCGCATTCCTGCAATATCATTAATCTTTTCAATCAAATTATAGTATGTCTTTTTATATTTTTTCTTTTCCATTTTCTTTACTATACTTTTTGGCTCTTTTATTCTTGTATCTATGTGATCTATTAAATCATAATTATACATTATTTTGAATTCTTCTTTAATTATATTCATTTGTAGTTCCAACTGTTTTAATGCTGATTGATAAAAAAACATGAGTTTATCAAATGGTTCATCTTTAACATCCAATTTCTCCTCTTTATTTTCTAAAAAATTTTCTATTATTGTCAATTCATTTTCACTCATACTCCAAACTCCTTCCATATTTTGCTTGGTAATTTTATACCGTTAGTTTATATGTATTTTGTTATGAAAGTATTCCTGATTTGTGTTTTTTGTGTGAAATGTTGAATTTATATTTTTTTATTGATATAATTCTTTTAAACAAACAATAAGAGGAGGAATTAATATGTCTACACCACATAATGAAGCAAATTTAGGAGATATTGCAAAAACAGTTATAATGCCAGGTGACCCACTTAGAGCCAAATATATTGCAGAAAATTTTATGACTGATATAAAATTAGTAAATTCAGTTAGAGGAATTTATGCTTACACAGGAAAATATAACGGAAAGGAAATTACTGTAATGGCTTCTGGTATGGGAATGCCAAGTATGGGAATTTATTCATATGAATTGTATAAATTCTATGATGTTGAAAATATTATTCGTATAGGTTCTTGTGGTTCTTATAAACCTGAATTAAAATTATTTGATATCGTACTTGCTGAAAACACTTTTTCAGAAGGAAATTTTGCTTTAACTTTAAATAACGAAAATTGCCACATCATAAGTAGTAATAATGAATTAAATTCTGTAATAATAGATACTGCTAACAAATTAAATATTTCAATATTAAAAGGAAATACTGTTTGTACTGATTGTTTTGATCTTTATATGACAGATGTGAATCAGTTCTTAGCTAGAGTTCCAGAAGGATTTAATCCTGTTAGTGCTGAAATGGAAGCTTTTGCACTATTTTACGTTGCTAAAGTTCTAAATAAAAAAGCTGCTTGCCTTATGAGTGTTGTTGATTCTAAATTTATTAAAGATGTAGCAACACCAGAAGAAAGACAAACTGGTCTTAATAATATGATTAAAGTTGCTTTAGAAACTAGTATTTCACTATAAAATCGCACCTGTTAAAAGGGCTGCCTTTGTGGCATCCCTTTTGATAATTTATTTGTGTTACATTTTATTTGGCATTTCAATTCCAAGTAATCCTGCTCCTGTTTTCAATATTCTTCCAACAGAATAAGTTAAATATACACGAGCATTTTGAAGATTTTTATTATCATTAATAATCTTATTTTCATTATAGAAATTGCTATAAGTTTTAGCAACATCTATTAAATATCTTGATAAAATTGATGGTTCGTTTTTGTCTGTAACTTGTACTAAAACATCTTCAAAATCATAAATTAATTTTAATAATTTAATTGAATATTCATCTTGTAATAGTTCTGAACTAACTTCTGAAATATCTGGAACTCCACCTGCTTTTTCAATAACACTTTTTGTACGTACATATGTATATTGTATATATGGTCCTGTTTCTCCTTGAAAATTTAAAATTGTATCCCAATCAAATATTTCATCTTTAACTCTATTATTTGCTAAATCATTAAATATTACTGCTCCAACTCCAACTTTTTTAGCAACTTCATCTTTATTTTCAAGTTCTGGATTTTTTTGTTCAATTATAGCTTTTGCTCTTGAAATAGCTTCATTTAGTAATTCACTTAGTTTAATACTTGTTCCTTCTCTTGTTGACATTTTTCCTGTTGGCAATAGTACCATTCCAAATGCAACATGTTCTAATCCATTAGTATATTTTTCGTCTAAACCAAGTAGTTTAGCAACTTCAAATACTTGTTTAAAATGTAATACTTGTTCATATGAAGTAATATACAATGCTTTGTCAAAATCATATGTACGTGCTCTATACATAATTGCTGCTAAATCTCTTGTTGCATATGTTGATGAACCATTACTCTTTTCAATAATGCATGGTGTATTTATTCCTTTATCTTCTAAGTCTATTATTTTAGCTCCCTCTGATTCTACTAATTTTCCAGTTTTATTAAGAATCTCTATAACTTCTGGCATTTTATCAGAGTAAAATGCTTCTCCATTCCAAGAATCAAATTTACTTCCTAATATATCATACACTTTTTGGAATTCTTTTAAACTTAGTTCTCTGAACTTTTGCCAAATTTCTACACAATATTTGTCTCCATCTTCAAGTTTTTTAAAATTATTTCTACAATTTTCTAAAACCTTCTCATCTTCTTTACATGCTTGATTTATTCTTATATAAATTTTAGTTAATTCATCTATTGGATTTTCTTCAATATTGTATTCATTTCCCCATAATTTATATCCTTCAATTAATTTTCCAAATTGAGTTCCATAATCTCCTAAATGATTTATTCCTGTTACATTATACCCTAAATATTTATATATCTTATATAATGCTGCACCTATTACAGTTGAACGCAAATGTCCTATATGAAATGGTTTTGCTATATTAGGTGCTGAATAATCTATTACTATATTTTTGCCATTTCCAATTGTTGATTTTCCGTATTCTTTATCTTCAGACATTTCGTTTAATACTTCTTCTACTAATATTTCTTTATTTATGAAAAAGTTTAAATATCCGCCTACTACTTCAATTTTGGTTATTTGATTTTCATCTACTTTGATATTTTCTTTAATATCATTTGCAATCATTTGTGGTGCTTTATGTAATTCTTTTGCTAATCTAAAACAAGGAAATGCATAATCTCCATTTTCTGAGCCCTTTGGTTTTTCTATTGACATTTCTATTTCTGTTTCATTTATGTTTACTACTTTTGATATTGCATTCGCAATTATATTTTTAAAATTTATCATTTTTCTCTCCTTTTCACTTTTGATACTCCCAAGATATTTAGGCATAATTTTTCCTACTTATAATTATTATATGAGAATTAATTGTTACAAACTAATAATACTGTTTCATATTATAACATAAAAACACCTATTTGTCAGTATTTTTGGATGAAAAAAGATTGCATCTCTAATTCTTGACATTTTTTACTTGTATGTTATAATGTATTCGTCTTTAAAAAATATACACTTTTAAGGAGGGCACTGTATGAATAGACGGCCTTTAACAATTGAATTTACCGGACTTCCTAATTCTGGTAAAACTACGTTGATTCACAATCTTGAAAGTTCACTTTTGGCTCAAGGAATCAATGTACAAATTATGCAAGAAGATGCTGAACTTGTCCCTAAAGAAATTCCAAAGAAAACATGGATACGTAATGTTTGGATAACCTTTGGACAGTTACAATCTTTGCTGGAAATTCCATATTCCCAGGCTGACATCATTCTGTTTGACAGAGGATACTGTGATGCATTATTTTGGGCAAATTTCTTATTCAAACAAAATGTTTGCTCCAAAGCCGAATCATCGTCACTTTTAAAAATTCTTCATGAAATGAATAACTCATTTTGTGTTTTCCCAGATTATCTTTTTGTAATCGATGTTTCAGTAGAAGAATCTTTGAAAAGACGTTATGCTTCTGGCGGTGATGCACCTGTACTTACAAATCAAGAATTCTTAAACTTTTATAAAAAAGAACTTGATTGTTTTTACGAAACTGTTACCTGTCCAATGTGGTATCTAGACACATCTAATATGACAATTGATGAAGTAAAAAATAACACATTAAAGAAAATTATGCAGTTACTGGATGAATAACCACTCAAAAGAGCTAATGCTGATACATTAGCTCTTTTAGTTTTTTATATCTTGGAAACTTCTGCTCCATCTTTAGTGTCTTTAACACTATATCCTTTTTGAGCAATCAAATCTCTTAATCTGTCAGATTCAGTCCAATTCTTTTCATTTCTTGCAACTTTTCGTTGTTCTACTAATTCTAAAATCTCTTGTGGAATTTCTTCCTCTTTTTTTTCTGTAATTTTCAATCCTAAGACAGTATCAAATTTTTCTAGTAATTTTGCAATTTTAGGTGATTTATCTTGATATTTTACAGCTTCCCATACTGCACTCATTGCAAGAGGCATATTTAAATCATCATTTATAGCTTGATGGAATTTATTTTCAATTTCAGAAATTATTGTGCCATCCACATCTGCCATTCCTGTCAAATGTTTTTGATATCCATCACGTAGTCTTGTCAATGCTGTACTTGCAGCTTCTATGCCTTCCCATGTAAAATTTAATTTTCCTTTATAGTGGCAAGAAAAATTAAATAATCTATATACTAATGGATCATATCCTCTTTTCATAATATCATCTAATAAATATACATTTCCTAAGCTTTTTGACATTTTTCCGCCATTTATTAATAAATACTCTCCATGCATCCAATAATGTGCTGGTATTTTACCACATGCACCTTTACTTTGCGCAATTTCATTTTCATGATGTGTTGGAATTAAGTCTATACCTCCTGTATGTATATCAAATACTTCTCCTAAATATTTCTGGCTCATTGCAGAGCATTCTATATGCCATCCTGGATAACTTGGTCCCCAAGGGCTATCCCATTTCATTAAATGATTTTCTGGTGCTTTTATCCATAATGCAAAATCATATGGATTTCTTTTTTCTGGGTCAACTTCTACTCTTGCTCCTGCTTTTTGTTCTCTAAGGTTTATTCCTGATAATATCCCATATTCATCTAATTTAGATACATCAAAATATATAGCAGTAGAAGTTTCATATGCATATCCGTTTTCTATTATTTTTTGTACCATTTCAAGCATTTCTTCAATATGGTCGGTTGCTTTACAAATGACTTCAGGTATCTCTACATTTAATCTTTCTAAATCTTTAAAAAACAATTTTGTATAGTACTCTGCTATTTCCATTGGAGTCTTGTGCTCTTCTCTTGCTGACTTTAACATCTTGTCTTCTCCTTCATCTCCATCTGAAACAAGATGTCCTACATCTGTTATATTCATTACCTGTTTTACTTCATATCCATTATATTCAAGCACTCTTCTTAATGTATCTTGAAATAAATTTGTTCTCATATTTCCTATTGTTGCATCTTTATATACTGTTGGTCCACATGAGTACATCTTTACCTTTTTTGGTTCTAATGATTTAAACAATTCTTTTTTCTTTGTTAATGTATTGTAAAAAAATATATCCATTATGTGCCTCCTTTACTTTATTAGTAAACACAGGAAATATAAATTTCCTGTGTTTATTCTTGGTTATCTGATGAATTTTCACCAGTCGTATCTCCACCAGTATTATTTCCAGTATTATTTCCAGTATTATCTCCTGTATTTTCTCCTGTATTTTCTCCCGTATTTCCACTATTGTTTCCTCCTGATTCTGGCTTATCAGGTTTGGTGGTTGTTCCATCATCAGTTGATGGCTTAACATTTGTATTTGTATTTCCACTATCTGGTTTATTTGTTTCATTGTCTTTTGGTTTTTCTGTTGTTGTATTTGTTTCTTGCGGTTTTTGAACTTCTTCTGGTTTAGTATGTATTGTACAATATTCTGTAGGAGCTTTTCCCTTTGTTGAATTTATCCCTGGTGTTGTCCACAATTCTAATCTTTCTTTTTCTACAACATAATTTGATGATCTTCTTTCTGTTTCTGGACAATATTTAGTTGCTAATTTACCTGACTCTGTACATATTGTATATTGACTCTTATGTGCATCACATTCCTCTGGCAAATGTCCTTCTACAAATATTTCTTCATAAGTATTCGAACATTTATCAGTTGCAAGTCTTCCACTTGTTCTACATACTTTTTCGTGAACGATTTTTTCTGGTTCTTTAAATTCTGAATTTTCTAGTCCCTTGTGAATTTCTGACATTATTCCTGAGAATAACTGTCCTGCTGGGTTCGTTCCAGGGAAACTTATTCTTTCTGGATCATCAAATCCATACCAAGCAGCACATGCATAATAATTTGTAAATCCACATAGCCATCTATCTTTAGAACTGTTTGTAGTTCCTGTTTTTGCAGCTACATCAATTCCATTAATTGCACAATATTTAGCAGTTCCTGCATATCCATCAGCTCCATTTACAACTGACTGCATTAAACTTTTTATTATATATGCTGTTTCTGCTGAACATACTTTTTCTGTTTTTTGTTTTGGTTCTAAAACAACTTTTCCATTTGAATCCTCTACTTTAGAATAAAATGTTGGTTCTATATAGGTTCCGTCATTTGCAACCATTGCATATGCTCCTGCCATTTCTAATGGACTTACACCATATGTCATTCCTCCAATTGCTATTGCTAAATTTTCATCATTGTGAGCTTTATTTTGCTTTGATGTTACTAATGAAGAAATACCCATTTTTTGCATATATTCTATTGATTTTTTTGGTGTTAATTCTGCCATAATTTTTACAAATGGTATGTTTTGTGAAGTTGTTACTGCTGTTCTTATTGTTCTTAATCCTGTAAAACTATTATAGTTTTGTGGTGCATAGTCTTTTCCAAATGTTGTTTCTAAATCCGCATAAATTGTTGCAGGTGTTACTATTCCTTCTTCAACTCCTGGCAATATATCAGCTAAAGGTTTTATTGAAGAACCTGTTTGTCTTAAAGAACTTATTCTGTTTAGTCCTCTTGATGTAGTTTTTTCTCCTAATTGTCCAACTGCTCCAACAACTTTTCCTGTTGAAGGTTCTATTACTACTGCTGCCCCTTGTGCAAGTACAGCTGAACCATCTGCGTTTTTATTTTTCTTTGATTTTAAATTATATTTACTTTTCTTAGCTTCTGCTTCCATTACGCTTTGAATAGATGATACTTGTGTTGAATATATTTTCAATCCACTAGTTTGTAAATATGTTTCTGCTGCATCTTTTGATATCTGTTTTTCATCCATTATTTGCTTTGTTAATTGCGTAATTAGTGCATCAGTATGTGAAGAATATACATTTCCTTTAACTCCATTTTCAAATTTAAATCCTGCATCAACTTCTGCAACAGCATTATCATATTCTTCCTGTGTTATGTAATTAAATTTTTTCATTTGTGATAATACTGTTTTAGTTCTTTTTGCAATTTTCTCTGTTACATCATTTCCTGAATATGGATTATATGAATTTGGTGAATGGTTTATTCCAGCTAAAAATGCACATTGTGCAATACTTAAATCTTTGGCAGATTTGTTGAAATAGTATTCTGAACCGATTTCAACTCCATGTTTTTCACTTCCACCATTTCCTATATATATTAAATTTAAATATAATTCTATTATTTGGTCTTTTGACATTACTTTTTCAATTTGATATGCTTTTGACCATTCTTTTAATTTTCTTATTACACCAGCTGCACCACTAGATGCCTTTTCTTGGGTTACATTTTTTACAACCTGCTGTGTTATTGTACTTCCACCACCTGCTGTAGACTTTCCACCATGTGTTACAAATGAAAGTATTGCAGCTCCCGTTCTCTTTAAGTCTACACCATGATGCTTTTCGAACCTTTCATCTTCAATTGCAACATATGCTTTTGGTAAATATGTTGACATTTCTTCTAGTGTTATTATCTTTCTGCTTTCATCTCCATTTAATTCTGCAAGTACATTTCCGTCAGTATCTACAATTATTGAGTTCTCTTTCATTATTAAATCTGACATATCAATTGAAAAGACATCTTTTCCAAGTCCAAATATTAAACCTATTCCAACACCGGCTCCAACAACAACTAATATTACTAATATAATTAATAATATTTTTAGTGCTATTGCTAGTTTTGGATGCTTGTACTTAAATTTCATTTTTGTATCTTTTTTTCTTGGTTTTATAGCCTTATTATTACTTTTTTTTCTTTTTTTCCCCATATCTTTTTTCTTTCCTTTCTCAAGGATTTTATTTTTAAACATTTGACAACATTATAATACAATTCTATAAAAAAGAAAAGCTTTTTAAGAAAATCTTTCGATTTTTCCATTTTCTCCTATAACTTCTTTTATTGATACTTTGTTTTTAGCAATTTTTCTTTTTATATTATGAAATGTGTCTTTCATATATAGTTTAGCTTCTAGTAAGTCCTTTGCTTTAAATTTGTTACAATTTTCTCTCCATATTATTTCTTCTCTTCCTACTTCAATTTCATAGTCGTTTATATTTATTCCATTGAAACGTTTTGATTTTATCTTCATATCACCTTCTATATTAATTATTACTGCTGTTTCATTTATTTTATATCTATTTAATACCTCTTTATTAAAATCTAAATTTAATATAATTTGTGACTTGGCTAAACTCTTTTTTTGATTGTTTGAAATTACTATTAATATTCCATTTTTTTCGTATAATTCTTGCTCTGTTTTTTTCAATTTTTCTATATGATTTGTGACAATTGAAACTCTTTTGTATTGCATCGCTAAAGTTTTTATTATTTCTATCGTATAATCTGTTATTTCATTTGTTGTTATTGCAACTTCTATTTCTTCCTTTTTTATATTTTCGCATGTTACCACATATTCTAAAATTTCTAATGCCAAATATTTTTGTAACCATTTTCCATCAAAAATTTTTATATTATTGGCATTTAATGCAGTTATTAACTCCTTACATTTATATAATTCTTTACTTATTACTACACATTCGACATCATCTTTTTTGATTCTTTTTACTATTTTTATTACATTTTTTATATTCTCTAAATTAGAATATATTTCTAGATTATCTTGTTTTAATTTACAATTACACATACAAAATTTAGGCTTATCCTTTTTTTCTAAATAATATGTTCTCATTAGCTCACCTCTAATTGATGTGTATGTAATTCTTATATTATTTATTACAAAAAAAAGAAACTTCAAGTCATCCTCTTGAAATTTCTCTTTCGTTTAATTTTCTGTATCATTCTTTTTTAGTTCATCTTTTATTATCGTCCAAATATTTGAAGTCTCCATGTCTTTTTTCCAACATGATGCTCCACCTAAATTATATTTTGTGACAAGTGAAACTTTTTCTTTTATTGATGTTCCATCTTCAATCCACATTTTTATAGTATTTTTTCCAGAAGCATATTCTATATAATATTGCTTTAGAGTATCATCCCACTGTTTTTCAACATTGTTTGGAATTTTTATGTTCATCATAGATATAACACTTCTATCTTTTATTGTTCCATCTTGTGTGATAGTCCATTGTCTTGTATATAATGGCATACCTAATATTATTTTATTTGTATCAACTTCATCATAATCAATAATTTTCTTTAAACTTGTTTCCACCCAATTCAAGCCTGCAGTTGTACCAGGTTTTGAACTTGATGCTCCATATTGGTCATATGCCATAAACACTAAGTAATCAGCTACATGCCCTAATACATTTCTATCAAAACACAATGACCAGTTTGGATCTCCATCTGGTGCTGTAACATCTACTGATGTTACTATTTTCATTTCTAACATACGTGGTACAAGTTCAATTATAAATCTCGAATATTTATCTTTGTCTGCTTCATACATGTTTTCAAAATCTATATTTATTCCATCTATATCATATTTTGCACACTTTTCTACGATACTTTGTATTAATTGTTGCCTTTTACTATAACTATTTAATATCGTAGATGTAACTTTTATTCCTGCGTCTGCATTTGATATCATTGGCCACACTTTATATCCATTTGAATGCGCCCAATTTATATATGCAATTCCTGCATCTCCAACATTGTCTTTTAATGTTCCGTCATTTTTATCCAAATAGAAAAATGATGGCGATACAACATTTATGCCGTCTATAACTTGTCCTGTTCTATCTGGTGCTTTTACATATTGTGAATAGTAATCCCAAAACATATCTACTTTTCCTGTAATTTGTTTTGTTTGTTCTTTAGCTTCTCTTGTAGTTGTTATTTCATCCAACTTACTTGTTTTTACATAACCTAACATTCCACTTTGAGTTCTAATTTTAGTCCAGCCTTTTTCTGAAATCTCATTATTATTGTTTTTTATTACTATTACTTGGTTATCTTTTTCAATTTTATCTACTGTCTTTGAAAAGCCTTCTTTTTTAGCTTTTACAGAAACATCTGATTTTGTTTTTGCTTGTACTTGTTCTTTTTCTAGTGAATCAATTACTATTATTTTTGAATCTGCTATATTGTCTATCTGTATATCATATACATCCTTCATTTCACTAATAGGTAAATATACTGTTTCATTTTCTTTTATTGCATGCGCACTAGTTTTTTTAGTTGAACCATTTAATGTTAATTTATTTGATTCAAAACCTATACTTGCAATTTTATCATCATATGTTGTAACAATTTCATTTATCTCATCTTCAATATATATATATTTGTCAAAGAAATTCTTCATATCATCTATTGACATGTATATAACTCCATCTTCAACTCTTATATCATTTTTTAGTCTTTCTGTTTTATTTGAATTATTTATTATCACACTTATTTTGTCACTTGCTTGTTGCTCTTTAATAAAATCTTCTGCTTTAATTAATATAAATACAATTACAAATAATACTGCTAGCAGTATTAACATTCTCTTTAGCATTTTATTATTTTTGTTTAGTTGCTTCATTTGTTTTTCTCCTTATTTTTTTTATTTTATTATATTATAATAGACGGAAAATAGCAAGAATATTCTTGCTATTTTGTCAAATTTTAATAACTACATTTTTCTGAATACTCCAGCAACTTTTCCTAATATTTTGCAATCTGGTACTATTATTGGGTCCATTGTATGGTTTTCTGGTTGTAGACGTATATGTCCATTTTCTTTATAAAATGTTTTTACTGTTGCTTCATCTTCTATTAATGCTACAACTATCTCACCATTACTTGCATTATCTTGTTTTTTTACTAAAATATAGTCTCCATCTAAAATACCAGCTTCTATCATACTTTCTCCTCTTACTGTTAGCATGAAACTTTCACTATTACCCACAAAGTCTATTGGAATTGGGAATGTGTCTGTAACATTTTCGACTGCTAGGATTGGTTGTCCTGCTGTAATTTTCCCTATTACAGGAACATCCACTAACTCTCTTTGTGTATAGAAGTTTTTATTTTCTTTTATTATTTGTTGTCCATCAGTTCCTTTTATAACTTTTAGTGTTCTTCCTTTTTTATCTTCTTTTTTTATGTATCCTTGTTTTTCTAGTTTTGCTAAATAAGCATGTACTGTCGCAGTAGAACTTAATCCAATTGCTTTTCCTATTTCTCTTACAGATGGTGGATACCCATTTTCAATTACCTGCTCTTCAATAAATTTTAATATTGCTTTTTCCTTTCTAGTAGTTTCAGCTCTAGTTCCCATTTACATCACTTCTCCTTTTTTCTATGCAATTATAATATCATACAAAAAAAGAAATGTCAAACAAATTTTTGACATTTCTTTATTTTGTTATTTTTTTTATTTCGTATTTTATAACTCCAGCTGGTGCATTAACTTCAACTGTTTGGCCTTTTTTAGCTCCTAAAAGTGCTTTTCCTATTGGTGATTCATTTGAAATTTTATTTTCAGCTAAATTTACTTCTGTTGAACCAACTATAGTATATTCTACTTCTTCATCAAATTCAACATCATATAATGTTACTGTGTTTCCTATTTGTACTGTTTTTGTATCTATTTCACTTTCGTCAATTATTTTTGCATGTCTAATTTTACTTTCTAATTCTGCAATTTTAGCTTCATTTTCTGCTTGTGCATTTTTTGCTTCATCATATTCTGAATTTTCTGATAAATCTCCAAATCCTAATGCAACTTTTATTCTTTCTGCAATTTCACTTCTTGCTTCTGTTCTTAGTTTTTCCAATTCTTTCTCAAGTTTGTCATAACCTTCTTGTGTTAATATTACTTCTTTTTCTTCCATGTTTATCACATTCCTTTCTAAGCAAACTCCGGTTGAACCATTGTTTTGCATGGTATATACGATAAAGAGCGACTTACTAGCCGCCTTTATATTTAACATTTAGTATGATACTGCATTTTTTATTTTTTGTCAAGTTCTTTTTCCAAAATTTTGCATTTAATCTTTTAGTAAATCTTTTCCACTTTTTAAATAATCTGCTCCTGAGAAAATAGTTGCAACAACTGATATTAACAATAATATTGTTGATATCAAGTTAATTACATAATCAGCTCCTGTTAAGCCTCCTTTAAAGCAATCCCAAAATGAATTTTTATCAAACATAACTAAGATTATTGCAATCATTTGTGTTACAGTTTTTAATTTTCCCCAAATTGATGCAGCAATTACTTGACCACCTTTTTCAACTGCAACTAACCTATAACCTGACACTATAAATTCTCTTGCTAGTACTATAATTGGAATCCATGCTGGAATTTTGCCTAATTCCACTAATAATACCATGGCAGTTAATACTAAAATTTTGTCTGCTAATGGGTCTAAAAATTTTCCAAATGTTGTGACTTGATTTCTTGAACGAGCTATATAACCATCAAGTTTGTCTGTTATCGATGCAACTATAAATATCAATTCCATAAAAAAATAGGTTAAAGGTAATCCTAAAAAATCACCTTTTAAATTCAAATATGGTATTATTGCCATAACTGGTACTAATATTATTCTAAATATTGTTAATTTATTTGCTAAATTCATTTTCATTCTTTATTATTTCCTTTCTACGTACATACTTGTTGCAATTATTTTTTTAATAATTCTATTGCTTTTTGCAATTGTGTATCATCTTTTCTCTCAACTGTAAGTGGATTTGTAATTGTCTCTGGTAATTCTATTTTCTCATTTGGTTCTATTCCTACTCCATTAATTTTAGTTCTATTTGGTGTATAATATTCTTCTACTGTAACTTTTAGTCCTGAACCATCTCTTAAAGTTAAAAATTGTTGTATTACACCTTTTCCATATGTTGTAGTTCCCACTATTGTAGCTTCATTTAAATCTTTAAGTGCACCTGCTAAAATTTCTGATGAACTTGCAGAATTTTTATTTACAAGTACCACAATTGGCATATCTATTAAAACATCTTCTTTAGATTTTTCTACTTTTTCTTTTCCATCTTTGTCAACTGTTACTAACAATTCTTTACCTTTAGGTACTATGTAATCAGCTATTTTTAATGCCTCTTCTACTAATCCTCCACCATTGTTTCTTAAGTCTATTATTAATGAATCAATTCCTTGTGCCTTTAACTCTTCATATTTAGATTTGAAGTTTTCTGCTGTATTTTCATCAAAACTCGTAACTTCTAAATATCCTATATTATTATCTAATTTTTCTGCTATTACTGGATTTGTTGTTATTTTTTTTCTTGTTATTTCAAATGTTTTTATCTCTTGGCCTCTTTGAATTTCTAGTTTTACCTTTGTTCCTTCTGCACCTTTTATATTATTTGCAGCTGCTGTCATATTCTCCCCTGTATATTCTACATCATTTATTTTCTTTATGATATCTCCTGGAAGAATTCCTGCTTCTTCTGCTGGACTATATTTTATTGGTGTTAAAACAACTATTGTATTGTCTTTAGTGTTTTGTGACATATATATACCAATTCCAACATAATTTCCCATTAAATTTTGAGTATAATCTTCCATCTCATCTTTTGGAATATATTCAGTATACTGATCTCCTAAGGATGAAACATATCCTTCAATTGCTCCATCTATTGCCTTATCTTCATCAATATCATTTAGATAATATTTTTTTAATATACTTTTAATATTTTTTAATGATTTTGCTAATTTGTCATCACTTGATGATGAAGCACTAAATAATGAAGAAATTGTTTGGTCTCCATCACTTAAATTATATTTTTTAGTTATATATATAGTTGTAAATATAAATGTCAAAAATGCTGTTAATACAACTAACATAACCATTTTGTAAAATCTTTGTCTTTTTAAATATTTTTCATCTTCCATTTTAGTTTGCCTTTCTTATTTAATTTTACAGATAATTCATTGGGTTTACTCTTGAATCTTGCCCATATGCAGTAGCTGAATATTTGTAGCTATATGGAGACACTCTCACTTCAAAATGTAAGTGTGGGCCAGTTGAATTTCCGGTACTTCCACTTAACATTATTTTCTCACCTTGTTTTACAGTTTGACCTGGTTTTACACATATAGAGCCTCTTGTTCCATGCCCATAATATGTTTGCATTCCATTTGCATGTCTTATTACTACATGAGTTCCATAACTTGAAGTTAAATCAGCTGTTGTCATAACAACCCCATCTGCTGCAGCTACTACTGTAGTTCCTGATGATACAGCCCAGTCAACTGCTCCATGGAATTTTCCACTTGAATAATAGCCATTTGTTGATACAGTTCCACCTGATATTGGTTTTATAAAATATCCTGAACCTGATGGTGTATTAGAATTAGAACCTGAATTTGAGCTAGAATTCGAATTGTTATTTTTTTTGTTTTGTTGTCTTTGAAGTTCCTCTAATTGTTTTTGATATTTAGCTTCTGCATCCTTTACTGCCTTTTCAATCTGTCTATTATCTGCTTCTAATTCCTCTATCTCTTTTTGAACTGCTTTTTCATCTTGAGTTAGTTTATCAGCATAACTTTGTTTTTCACTTTTTAATGCTTGTAATTCTTTTACTTTAGCTTGTTGTTCTGTTAGTGATGCATCTAATTCTTTTTTACTATTTTCCAAATCTGATTTTTCGCTTTCGATTTGAGCTTTTTGTTCTTTAGTTGACTGTATTAGTTCTTTATCTGATTCAAACAATTCTGATGCAGCATAATATTTTGCTAAAGCATCAGTCATACTTGATGCTGTTAAAAAGACATCTAAATATGATGTTTCACTTCTTTCATACATTGCAACAAGTCTTGTATCTAGTAATTCTTCTTGTTTAGTATATTCTTCTTGCTTTTGTTGTATGTCTTTTTCTTTGTCTGCTATTTTATCTTTCAAATTTTGAACTTTATCTTGTAAATTGTCTATCTCTGTTTCAGAGTCAGAAATTTTTGAAATTAATCCTTCAACAGTTTTCATAGTTTCTGATTTTTCGTTTGCTAGTTCTTGTTTTTTTTCTTTTGCTTCGTCTATTTTATCATTATTTTCTGATGTCTGTTTTTGTGCATCATCTTTTTTTTGTTGTACTTCCTGTTTTGTAACTGCAAATACATTTAAACTTTGTGAAAGTAAAATTATCGATATTGTAATTCCTATTATTTTAACTATAGTTCTTTTCATACTATTTCTTCCTTTCAATACTATATCTTATTCTTTAGATAAATTTTGGATATCTTTCTCATTTAGTAAATAATCCATTGGGTTTACTGTCTGCCCATTTATTCTTATCTCAAAATGTGCATGTGGTCCTGTTGAATATCCTGTTGACCCAACTTTTAAAACTGGTGTTCCAGCTTCAACCTCTTGTCCTACTTCTACTAAGATTTCACTTCCATGTGCATATAAAGTTTGCACTCCTCCACCATGATCTATAATAACCATATTTCCATATGCCGGATTTAATGTTGCTTTTGTAACTACTCCTTTTGCTGCCGCTACAAAATCTGCTCCCATTGGTGCTCCTATATCAGTTCCTGTATGTAATTTATATGCACCTGTTATAGGATGAACTCTCATTCCATATTCTGATGTTATTGTTGTGTATCCTGGTATCGGCCATGTCATAGCACCACCTATATAATCTTTGCTAATACTATTTAATGCCAGGAATTTAATTTCTGATTCTATTGATGAAACCTGTGAATTGTAATCATCTATTTTTGCCTGTAATTCCTGTTCTTCTGTTGATAATTTACTTATGTAATATTGTCTTAAAGTTTTTATATTAGCTAATACCTGTGCCTTTTTTTGCTTATTTTGCTTGTTTGTAATAATTTGTTGCTTTTGATCTGCCAATGTTTTTTTGGTTGTTTCTATTTCTTCTTTTTGCTTTGTTACTGTCTCTAATAATTGTTTATCATATTCAGCTAATTCTTTCATTGCATAATATGTAGATAAAAACTCAGTTGCGTTTTTAGATTCAAGAATAACTTGTAGGAATTGAAATTTAGGAGTTTCATACATGCTTATAAGTCTTTTATCTAATAATTCTTGAATATTATCATATTGTTCTTGAACCTTTGCCAATTTTTCTTGGTTTTCATTTATTTGCTTAACCAAATCATTTATATTAGTATTAATTGTATTTAGCTCTTCTTGTGATTGTGCAATATTATTGTCCAGTTCTTGCAATTCTTGCATATTTGCTGATATATTATCTTGAACAACTTGTAATCTATTGTTAGATTCTGTTAATGCCTGATTTATCTGATTTGATTTTTCTTGTAATTCAGTAAGGTCTTGTGCATATACGTAAATGCATAGGCTACAAGTTATTATAAATATTAATATTATCCTAAAAAGCCTATGCATGTAATCCTCTTCCTTTCTATTAAATTATACTTGTAAATATTTTCTCATTGAAATAGTACTTCCTAATATACCAATTCCAATTCCTAATCCAAGGTAAACCACTAAAATCAAATTAAACATATCAGAGAAATTTAGTAATTTCCAATTAGCCATTTGTAAGAATGATGTGTTAGCCAATTGGTTTGCAATTCCAGTATATGCTCCTCCAATTATCGCAACTGATAACAAACCTGAAATTATTCCAATTATTACACCTTCTACTAAAAATGGCCATCTAATAAAACTATTTGTTGCTCCAACATATTTCATTATTGATATTTCTTTTCTTCTTGCATGTACTGTTAATTTTATTGTATTTGAAATTATTGATACTGATATTATTATTAATAGTCCTAATATTCCTGCCGTTACAATTCTAACTCCTTTAGCTAAACTTATTATTTGTGATATAACTTGATTGCTTGAAACTATTTTCTTTACATGTGGTATTTGCTTTATATTTGCTTGCACTTCATTATTCATTTTTAAATCTGTTAATGTTACATTATAAGCTGTTGAAAATATATTTCGTTCTGAATATCCATCAAGCACTTCATCTCCAAGCATATCTTTCATATAATCTAGTGCTTCATCTTTTGAAACAAATTCTGCATTTCTTACTCCATCTATTTCTAAGATTTCTTTTCCTACTTCTTCTATTTCACTATCAGTTGCATCATTGTCCAAAATCACTCGTATTTCTTGTGCATCTGCTACATTTTCTACAAATGCATTTAAATTTTCTCCTATTACAAAGAATAATCCAAATATTAACATTGTTGCACACATTATCATTAGTGCTGACATAGTTGATTTTTTATTTTTAAATAAATTTCTAATTCCTTCTCCTATTAAATAGTTTACTACATTAAACCTCACAATCATACCCACCTTTTTTATCATCTTTTATTATTACGCCTTTATTTATGTGTATAACTCTTTTTTTCATTTGATCTACTATATCTTTGGCGTGTGTTGCAACAACTACTGTTGTTCCTCTCATGTTAATTTCATTTAACAAATTCATTATATCCCATGCTGTGTCTGGGTCTAAGTTTCCAGTAGGCTCATCTGCAATCAACATTGATGGATTGTTTACAAGTGCTCTTGCTAAAGCAACTCTTTGTTGTTCTCCTCCTGATAATTCGTTTGGATACATTTTTGCCTTTCCACTTAGTCCTACTAATGATAATACCATAGGCACTTGTCTACGAATATGTTTTGGTGTAGCTTTTACTATATACATTGCAAATGCTACATTTTCATACACTGTCTTGTCTGGCAATAATCTAAAGTCTTGAAATACAACTCCCATACTTCTTCTTAAATATGGAACTTTACTTTTCTTTAAAAATGTTGTATCTTTTCCGTTTATTATGATGTTTCCTGATGTTGGTTCTTCTTCTTTTAATATTAATTTTATTAGTGTTGATTTTCCACTTCCTGAGGTTCCTACTAAAAATGCAAATTCTCCTTTTTCTATTTTAAAGCTTGCATTTTTTACTGCTTCTGTACCTGTACTATATCTTTTGCTTACGTTTTTAAATTCTATCATTCTACTTTTTTCCTTTTCTTCTTTATAATTTCTGTATTAGCATACATAATTTTTCATTCTTCTTTATAATATCAATAATAGTTTTTTTTTGCAATACTTATAGCAAAAAAAATAACCAGAAAAAAGTTGCTTTTTCTGGTTTTTCCTTATTTATCTCTTTATTTCTTCATTTTTTGTTTTTTGTAAAATTTCTGTGAATTTTATGATATTATAGCTTAAAGTATATATTAATTATTGTCTATAAAATTTTGTACAATACTGATAATATTCCCTGTATTTTGAATATATTTTTTTGGTCTAAATTCCTTAACTCTTTGCAATGCCCCTTCTAATTGTGAAACATCTGTAATTCCTATAATATAACCTAATTTATCAAAGGACTCTACAATGTCTAATTGATGATCATTCACATGTTCTCCATACTTTTTCAATCTTGGTATAGCAATTACTTTTTTTCCTTTTTCTATCGAATTAATTATTGACCCAACTCCACCATGAGTTATTATGTAATCAGCTTGCAGTTCCAGTTTCTCTATTTCGTCATTTGATACAAAATCAATAATTTTCATATTTTGTGATTCATATTTTGTATAACCTGCTTGTACAATTACTTCTCCACTTATTTTTCCGTCCTCTACTAGTTGATCAATTTTCTCTAGTAATCTATGAAAACTATTATTTTGTGTTCCTAACATTACTAATATCATTAATATATTGCACCTCCATATACTGCTTTAGGATATATTTTAAGCATTTCTTCCCACTGCACAATAAATAAATCAGCTATTGGATAAATAAGTCTTCCTGTCGCTGTTTTTCTATTTCTATTGGCAAATGTTTCTATATAAATTATTTTACTTCCAAATAATTTTCCAAGATAACACATTGGTCCTGCAGTGTGTGTTCCTGTTGTAACTATGTATTGTGGCTTTATCTTAAAATATAAATATATAGTTTTTAAGCACAAATAGAAATATACAAATATATACCTAAATAATTTTTTCCTCGTTCCATATGGAAGATATGATATTTTATTTCCATATTTTTCTTTTGCTCCGATTGTAGAATTATCTTTTTCTGTAACTATATGATAATCATATTTTTCAAATAATGGCTTTAATTGTTGTAATTCGTTAAAATGCCCTCCTGTGCTTGATATAAATAGTACTTTTTTCTTTTCCATTCTCTTCTCCTTTTGCACATTTGAGATCGCTTTTTTTCCGTGCAATTCAAAATAATTTTACTACATCATTCATTAAAAAGCAATAAAAACAGAACAAAAAGTTCTGCTTTTATTTATGCTCTTGGATGAGCTTTTTTATATACATTTTTTAATGATTCGTCTTGGAATTGCATATATATTTGAGTTGATAATATATCTGAATGTCCAAGCATTGTTTGAATCGATTTTAGGTCGGCTCCGTTTTGTAACAAATGTGTAGCAAATGAATGTCTTAAAACATGTGGTGTTATGTCTTTATCTATATGTGCTTGTTCTTTGTAGTATTTTATAATTTTCCAAAATCCTTGTCTTGTTAAACGTTGTCCATTTACATTTACAAATAAAGCTTGTTCATTGTCATCTTTTATCATTGTATGTCTTGCATTAAACATGTAGTCTTTTAATGCTTTTAATGACATTTCTCCGATTGGCACTGTTCTTTCCTTTTTTCCATTTCTACATGTTGCATATCCTGTTTCTAAATTTATATCTTCTACATTTAATGATATTATTTCTGTTACTCTCATTCCTGTAGCATAAGCAAATTCTAACATTGCTTTATCTCTTGTTCCTTTTAAGTCTACATTTTTAGGTTGTTCTAACAATAATGCTACTTCACTTGATGTTAGTACACTTGGTACTCTTTTTTCTATTTTAGGTGATTGAATTCCTTCTGTTGGGTCTTTTTCTACTTGTTTATTCTTTGTCTCATATTGATAAAATGACCTAATTGCAGCTAATCCTCTTGATATTGTTGATGTCTTTTTTCCTTGTTCTTGCATATGTTTTATATAATCTTTTATTCCGTCATTTGTTAGCTCATTATATTTTCCTTCAATTGTTCCTAAATAATTTTCAAATTGTTTTAAATCTCTTTTATATGATTGAAGTGTGTTTAATGACACTTTCTTTTCATTCTCTAAAAATCCAAAAAATAAGTTTAATTGTTCTTCCATTTCTTCCCCCACCTATGTTAATTTTTATTGTCCTTCGCAAACAATTTTACATAACTGATTGCTATTATGTTATATCAAATTTTTGCTCAAAAGTAAAGAGGTTTTATAGATATTTTTAAAAATTTTATTAAGCAATTATAAAGTATCTAACTAAATGTACTATTAGCCTGTAAGAAATTTCCACTTTTATTATTGAACTTATTATTAGTGTCAGCATAATACCTATTGAAATAATTATATGTTTCAATATTGAAAGCTTTATATTCTCTTTTCGTCTATCTTTTATTATTGATTGATATAACTTTATGCTACTAACACCTAATATCATTAAAGCTGGAATAAAGATAATGTTTTGCAAAAATATTGTTGTTAGTATAAACATTATTCCTTTTATTTTTCCTAATGCAAATACACATGCTGAAATTGTATATCCTAAGCAAAACCCTCGTACTAAAATTATCCCAAGTACTATTGGTATTCCTATTATAGTTGTCCCTGCAAACCATAATAAAAACACAAGAATAATATTATTTTTTATATCTTTTTGCAATTCACCAATGTAATCTCCATTTTCGAGCTGATTAGTTTCATCTATATAAGTGTTTATATATTTTTGTATATCACTTTTATCTTGTTTTTGATTTATGAACATTACACCTAAGAATGTTCCAACAGCAAATATAATTAATACAATGAAATACGCTTTAGTATTATTTAATATATCTTCTCTAATCGCTAAAAATATTTGATTTTTTCTCTTTCGCATACCATTCTCCTTAATAAATGAATTTATTAATGTCTATTCATTTAGTTATAAAAAAAGAACATGAATTTAATCATGTTCTTTAACTTTTCCGTAGTTTCCTCCACCACCAGATTCAACTTTCATATTTCCTTCTCTTGCTTTTACAATGTTTTTTGCAATTTTTTCTCCAACAATTGCTTCAATATCATCTTCTGATAGTTTATGTAAAATATTCATTTCTGTTTCAAAATTATCTAATAATTTTTCTATAGTTTTTCCTCCAACTCCTGGAATAAAACTTAATGGAATTTGATATATGTATGGTGGCCTGTTTTCAGGGCTTTTAGTTGTTTCTTTATCTTTTATTAATTCTATTCTATCAAAAACACCAAAAGTAACTTTATCACTTCCACATTTAGGACAAATTTCTACTGGCTCTTTAGTTTCAATTGTGCTATCACAATTATCGCAATGTGTTCTATGATATTTTCCAAGTTTAGGGTCAAGTCCATAATTTGCTAATATTTTTCTTCCATCCTCATTTTTTAAAGCTTTTACTACTTCTTTAAAACTAATATCATTAACAAGCATTTTATTATATTCTCTTGCAATTTTAGGCAATGAATGTGCATCTGAATTTGTAACAAATGTCTTATTTTCTAGTTCTGATATCATATCTGCTAAATATGTATCTGAACTTAATCCTAACTCAACTGCGAAAATTTTATCATATTTTTCTTTAAATATGTCTTTTAGTCTATCTGTACAATTTCCATAATAACTTTTAAATGGAGTAAATATATGAGCAGGAATCAAAATTCCATTGTATTTTTCAACTATGTCTATCAGTTCATAACCAGATATATTTGACCTTTGAGTGCTTAATGTTATGTTTTTTATATGTGTACTCATTTCTTGTGAAAATCCCTTTATATCTTTCAAATGTGGAAAGAAGCAAACATTATGTGCTGCACCACATTTTCCATTTCTGCCTTTTTCTGATGTTTCTACTTCACTTCCTAACAAGATACATACTTTGTCTTTGTATATAATACCTCCATCTTTTAATTCATATGCATCTCCTGTTTTTAGGAATTTTTCTATATCTTCTATTACATATGGTGATGCACAATCTATTATCCCTACTATGTTGATTCCTTTTCTTTCTGCACATTCTTTTGCAATATTAGCAAAATTCAAACTTCTTGCAGCTGTTATTTTTATAGGTTTACCATTTTCACTTCTTCCAATGTGTACATGTAAATCTGCAAATACTTCGTACATTGCTGTTCCTCCTCATAATTATTTATCATCCATCTTAGCATGATTTAATATCTTTTCTTCTATTTCTGTTGTAAACATTGCTCTATTTGCGGTCTTCTTAGCCTCTTTTGCAGTTGTTTTCAATTCTTCTAGTTTTTGGTCTACACATATTGAATAATCTGTTGCGATACTTTTTACTAATTCAGGAACTCCTTTTGAATCCCTCATAAGTTTTTGTAATCTCGCAAAAACAGTAGTATCTACATTTCCATGTATCACTATTTTTTCCATTGCTTCGACAAACTCTCTAAAACTTTGTAAATATCTATTATATTCTGTTTTTAGGTTTCTATGTTCTAACAAGACCATTGCTTCATCAGGATTAAACGCAATTCTTTCAGGTCTGTCTATTAACATTCCGCCAAATTGGTCTGTTAATTCCAATATATCACTTTCGGGTTCTCTTGGATTTCCACTATATCTATTTACACCTTCACATATTTTACAAAATCTTTTGTCAAACCCTAATTGTTCCAAGTACTCGGCTCCTTCTTTTGCATATGTTTTCAATTTTCCTATTTTTTGAGAATCGTCAACCTTTTTACAATTGCATAATAAGCACGCAGTTAAAACCAAATTATTATCTACTTTTAAATTAGTGTATTTCAAGAATATTCTTGCTATTTCAGTTTTGAATACAACAGATTTGTCAAAATTTATTTTCAACTTTGGTGCTAAAAAGAATATTATCTCCATCTTTGATATTAAATCTTCTTCATTTAAAATATATTCAGCAAATTCACCCATTTTTCTTATGTTCCCCTTTCTTTGCACATTTTATCTCGTAAATAATCTGCTCAATTATGCAAAAAACTTATTGAATTCTTCTTCGTTAATCTTTTCCTTAGTGATAAGCACTTTTGCTATTGCATGAAGTGTTTCTACATTTTGTCTTAAAATTTCTTGTGCATCATTATATGCTGTATCAATTAATCTTTTAACTTCTTTTCCTATTGCATCTTGCATTTCTTCTCCAAACATTTGATAATTAATTTGTCCGTCACTATCTTTGAAAGAAATTGTTCCTATTGAGTCACTCATGCCATAAACAGTAATCATATCTCTAGCGATTTGTGTTGCCACTTCTAAGTCATTGCTTGCTCCTGTTGAAATATCATCTAATATTAATTTTTCTGCTGCTCTTCCTCCTAATAATGCAATAAGTTTTTCTTGCATTTCTGTTTTTGATATATAGTATTTATCTTCATCAGACTTATACATAGTATAGCCTCCAGCCATTCCTCTTGGTATTATAGAAACTTCTTTTACTGCTGTTTGTGTTGGTAAAAATTGACTTACTATTGCATGTCCAGCTTCATGATATGCTGTTAGTTTTTTGTCTTTATCTGATATTTTTCTGCTTGTTTTTTCTAGTCCTACTGTTACTTTTTTAACTGCTTCATCTAAATCTGCATTTGTTATCGCTGTATGGTCTTTTTTGGTTGCTATTATTGCAGCTTCATTTAAGATATTTGCAAGTTCTGCTCCTGTAAAACCAGCAGTGTCTTCTGCAATACTATATAATGATACATCATCAGCCAATTTTTTGTCTTTAGCATGAATTTTTAATATTGCTTCTCTTCCTACTAAATCTGGTGCTGGAACTGTTACTTGTCTATCAAATCTACCTGGTCTTAATAATGCTTTATCTAACATTTCTGGTCTGTTTGTAGCTGCTAAAACAATTATTGTTTCTTCTGAAGAGAATCCATCCATTTCAACTAATAGTTGGTTTAATGTTTGATTATTTTCTGATTCTGCTCCACTATTACTTGTTCTTCTTGATCCTATCGCATCAATTTCATCTATAAATACAATACATGGTGCTAATTTTCTTGCTTTATCAAATAATTTTCTTACTCTTGACGCACCAAGTCCTGCAAACATTTCTATAAATTCTGAACCACTCATTGAAATAAATGGAACATCTGCTTCTCCTGCAATTGCTTTTGCTATTAATGTTTTTCCTGTTCCTGGCTTTCCATATAATAAAACACCTTTTGGGATTTTTGCACCCATTTCTGTAAATTTCTTTGGTTTTTTCAAAAATTCTACAATTTCTTTTAATTCCTCTTTTTCTTCATCCAAACCTGCAATATTATCAAATGTAATTTTGGTTTTTCTTTCTGTGTCATCATATACTTCACCTTTGTCTCCAAGACCTTGCATTTTGAATATCATTATAAATAGTGCAACCATTATTATAGTTGGTAAAATTGAAAATATATATGATGGAATTTGAGATAATATACTTGGTGTTTTAGTCTCTAATTCAATATTATTTTCTTCTAACACTTTTTGTTGTACTAGTTCTGAAAAAACTTGAACACTAGGAATTATTGTTGTTTTTTCTTTTTCTACATCTTTCATTTTTACTTTTAAAGACATACTGCCTGTAGTCATCTCTATTTTCTCAACATTTCCTGCTTGAATCTCTTTTACTAAATCTGTATATGCTAATTTGTTTTCATCAGAATTTTTATTTTTATTATATTGATATGCTAAAAATCCTATAAGAACTATGATAGCTATTGTAAATATTGTAATTAATGTATTTAATAACACTTCTGATTTTTTCTTTGATTTATCCTTATCTTTATTCATTATTTGACCTCTTTTCTATTTTTATGCTTCTGAACCCTCTGGTGTATCTGTATCTTTATCCCCATTTTCGTCTTTACCTTCATCTTTGTCGTCGTCTTTGTCCTTTTTTTCTTTTTTCTCTTCTTCTTGTCTTTTTATTTCTTCTCTTACATTTTTTTGCTCTTGCCTAATTTTCATAACTTCTTGCATTTTCTTTATAAAATCATCTTTTAATATAAAAATAGCTGCTGCTAAGTATATATATGCAATAGTTGTATATGCAACTTCAAAATATTTTATCTTGAAGTCAATAAAATAATTTACAATTAAATATATAATATTTAATATCATTGGTAAAGTAAATGAATATATTGCCATATTGTATATTGCAGAAAATTTCATTTTTATTTTTGCCACAACTGCTGTTATCCATCCGAAAACTGCAATTCTAAATGTGTCTAATAGCAAATAGATTATGTCTGTAAGTAATAAGTATATAAACATTGTTGTTGCATAACTTGTATAAAATGGAGTCATTTTTTCACTCCTTAAAAATTCTATTAAGTCTGCTTTGTTGAAATTTTGTATATCTTCTTTAGTATAATTTGCTATAAAATCTTTGTATGTATAATTCTGTGTTTGAATATGTTCATCATCTACTTTGTTTTTTAAAATAATTTCATCTTTAAAGAAATATATATTTGTTCCAACAATTGTTTCTTTGTTTTCTAACTCTTCTTTTTGTTCTGACGTTTCTGCAATTGGATTTATAATTACTTTATTTATTTGGCTATTAGCAATATCATTTATTACCATAGGCTCTGTTAATTCCATACTGACTTTTCCATCTTCAAATGTAAAATCAGGAATGTTTTGCTCTATATATTGTGCTAAATTTCCAACAGCTTTATTCATTTTTATCATAGAACCACATAAAGCAAATGTAGTAACAATTATAGCCATTGTTATTAAATATCTGACTGCTTTAAAAATTCCATCTTGAGCCATATCAGGATATTTCTCGAATTTTGTTATTGAATACCATATTTTTTTTGGAAAGCTTATCTCCATTTTTATCATTCCTTTCTTAAGGCACAAACTAGGTTGGAAAAGAATTAAATTTTGGCAAGGAAAGTTTTATTTAAAAGGCAAGGGCGCATACGTGTTGTATGTAACCGCGTTTTAAATGAAATTTGACGTAGCCAAAATTGTAATTATTTTTCAACCTTACCATTCCTTTCTAATAAATGTTATTCATACACTCTTTCTAACCTGCTATCCACAAACATTGGGCTTACATTAAAGTGTACTTCATCATTTATTTTTATATTTTTTTCTGTAATATCAACACTTACATGGAACATTCCCAATCTTCCAAGTACTTCGCATTTTTCACCATTTATTGTAACATATATTTTTTTATTTTTAAATGCATCTTTGGCATCTCTAACAACATATCTTAATTTATCAATTGGTCTAAACATATCTCTATCAACAATTATATTAAATCCATCTGCATATCCACATGGGATTATTGCAATTTTAGTTTCTTTTTTGGTTGTGTATGAATTTGAATATCCTATATTATATCCTACTGGCAATGTTTTTATTTCTGCTACATTTGATTTTAAATATCCTACTTTTTTGAATCCCCAAGTATTTGGAATTGACAATCTTCCAAGTAATGCCGAACCTACTCTTACTGCATCTAAATGCATTTCCGGAAAGCGCAAGAATGCAGAGGAATTGCACATGTGTAGCATTCCTGTGTCAATCTTATTTTCTTTTAATATTTTGATACATTCCATAAATCTTTCATATTGCTCTTTAGATTCTTTGCCATCTCCAAAAAATGCAATTGAAAAATGTGAAAATGCTCCTTCTATTTTTATGTTCTTCCACGCTTTTATTGCTTGTACCATTTCTTCTTTATTACTATATATAAAGCCGTATCTTCCAAAACCTGTATCTATTTTTAAATGTGCTCTAGCTTTTGTCTGTAACTTTTGTGCAATTTCTTCTACTGCCTCTCCTGCCTCTTTTGATCCAACTGTTAATATTATATTATTTTTAATCAATATTTCTATATCTTCTTTTACTGCTGTTGAAGACATCATCAAAATATTTTGTGTTATTCCAGCATTTCTTAAGGCTACTGCTTCTTCCACAGTAGCAACAGCAAAAAAGTCTACTCCATTGTCAATTAAAAATTGGGTGTATTTTACTAAATCTAATCCGTAGCCATTTCCTTTAACTACGGCAATTAATTTAGTTTTTTTCTTATCTTTACTTATTATTTCATTAATAATTTTTAAGTTATGCTTTAAATTTTCTTTTTCTACTACTAGTTCTTTCATTTTTGCTTCATTCCTTTTTTACTTTTTGAACTTAGTTTTAAGCCCTCTTAAATTTCTAAATGTCTTTTCAGAGAATTTATAAATTGAATATGTTAATGGCTTAAATGGTATATACACTTCTCCTATAAATTCTGTAAATGTTGCTCCAAAGCCTTTTTTGAATCTATATAATCCATATTGAGGATGATTTTCATCTACAACACCTGAAACCCCTCTAAAGTCATATACATCATCATGTCTTGCAATTGCCATTTTTATCATTTCCCATTGTAATAAATAATTTGGCATTAAGTTTCTGTGCTCATTACTGCTTGCACCATATAAATACCATGTTTTATTCCCATAAAATATAGGTATTACTCCTGATATTGGTTTTCCTTCATAATATGCCATCAATAACTTCATATGGTTTGGTGCTAATTCATCATACATTTTTTCAAAATATGATAATGGTCTTATTATAAATCCATCTCTCGCACCTGTTTCTACCATTATTTTGTGGAATTCTTTTAAGTCTTCTCTTGTACCTTCTTTTACAACTACACCTTTTCTAGTTGCCAAACGTACATTGTATCTTGTTTTTGAATGAAATTCAGCAAATATCTCGTCCTCTGTTTTTCCTTTTATATCTAATCTAAATACATATCTTGGTTGTATTTCTTCTCTAAAGTTTTTGGCATTATCTTTTATTCTATATCCTAAATTGGTTACTATTTTTCTGTATTCTTCATCACTGCTTAGTATATCTGGTTCCGCTTTATATACTATTGCATTATACTTTTTAGATAATTCTTTTATTCCATCTGTTAGTTGTTTCATTACAGCCACATCATGTATGTCACATGTTGGCCCTCTTGATGAATACATTATGTTTCCAAAAATAGGTATTTTTCTTATTAATACACTTACTGCTCCAATTATTTTTCCATTTTTATCTTCTGCTAATACTACTTCATTTTTCCAATTTGATTTTACTTTTGCCCATTCTGGTGATTGTTGAAAATTGCATCTTTCATGTCTTTCAAGAAATTCTTTATATTCTTTTTCACTTTTTTCGTCTGTTACAAATCTCATTTGTTTTACCTCGCTTCTATTTTTGACTTTATTTTACACTAATTATCTTATTTTTACAAGTGCTTATTGAAAAATATTATCAAAACCATTATTGAGCAACTATAACTAATTTATGTAAATATATGGACAATTTATAGACTTTTATGTAAATTTGTAGTATAATTATTATATATTTTTTATTTGCTATTCAAAATTACTAATATGGAGGTAAATGTTAATGGGAAGAAAATTGATAGAAGGGTTTTGGGATTGCAAATACTGTGATACCAAACGGATAAGAGGAAGTCTTCGTAATTGTCCAAACTGTGGCAAAGCAAGAGATACTTCTACAAGATTTTATCTTGACGCATCTGAAAAGCATTATGTGCCTGAAGAAGAAGCAGCTAAGATAAACAGAAATCCTGATTGGATTTGTGTTTATTGTAAGCAGTTAAATTCTGATGACAATGAAACTTGTGTCTATTGTAGCGCACCTCGGGCATCAGAGAATTTGAATTATTTCCAAAACAAAGAAAAATCAGATTCCAAAGCAGAACCAGTTTCAGATGACTCTGATGATTCTGATAGTTTTGAAGAACATACTACTTCAGAGCATGTAAGAAGTTCCGAAAACACTGAAAGTTCCGATGAAATCAAGAATTTTTCGATTACTGAAAAATTTAAGAACTTCAACTTCAAGACAATTTGGAAGCCTGCATTAATTTTTCTCGCAATTCTGATAAGTTTCATAGGTATCTTTCAACTTGTTAAGCCAAAAGAATATGAACTTACAATCGACTCACTTCCATGGAGTCGCAATATTGACATTGAGCAATACAAAACAGTTGAAGAAAGTGATTGGAAATTACCTCAAAATGCCAGATTATTATATACCAGGCAAGAATATTCTCACTCAGAACCAGTAATAGATCATTACGAAACGCGTACTCGTGAGGTTACTAAAAAACGTGTTTCAGGTTCTGAATCTTATGTTTCAGGTTATAATGATCTTGGAAATGGCTATTTCGAAGAAGTTATTTCTGAAAGACCTACTTATGAATACTATTCCGAAACCGAAACATATAAAGAGCCAGTTTACCGCGATGAACCAGTTTATGAAACCAAGTATTATTATGAAATCGACAAATGGCTATATGAACGTTCTGTGGAAACTAATGGCAATAACACTACTCCCTATTGGGGAAAAACCAATTTAGAATCAGACGAAAGAATTTCATCAAACTCAGAACACTACTTGGTTAAAGGCACAGAAAACAAAAAAGGAAAAGAAATCTCTTTCTCGCTTCCATTTGAAGAGTGGTCTAAGCTGGAACCTGGTCAAACTGTAAAAGTAAAAATCACATTGGGTCAAGGAAAAATCCTTTCTGAGTAGCAAAAGAGGTGTCCTACATTAGGGCACCTTTTTATATTATAGGAAAGTTTTTTTCTTATTGTGTTTTTTTGTTATTTTCTTTTATCATCTTATCAAGAGAATCAATCAAACTTTGAAGTTCTTTTAAATCAGAGCCCATCATCTCCCAATCATTTCTATCATTAGATTCTGTCAAATTCTTATTGGCATTTATAATAGCTTGTATCATGCCATCAACATCTTCCGTATTTGTTATTTCAATATTTACAGCAGATTGTGACAATAAATTTGAAATAGCTTCTTCAAGAGTGTTTCCTATTGCTACTTTTGTTCCAGAAGCAACAATTACTTTTTTCAAAGTTGTTGGCTGATTTGGCTCATTTGTCATTGTTTGATATATTGTTTCTACATATAAAACCGTATTATTTATAGGTATAATCTTCATATCTTTTGATATTTTACTTCCTGTAACATCTATTGTTGAAAGTTCTGTCGAAATTGTTTCATCTTGGTCTATTTGATTATCTAGTTGAATTGGGCCAAGTATATTACTATCAGTTGGGTATTTGTAAATTTTTAATTCACATTCAGTACCATTGCAACTTCCAACAAGATATGAGGTAATATTGGATTTTCCATTTTGTGTATACATTTGTATCAATCCTAGTTCGCTCTTATCATTGTCTGGTGTTTTTATCATCGCATAATATGGTTCTAAAGTTGCAACTTTTGATTTTGTAGATGTTGTTCCATATTTGGTTAATGCCCATATATCATTATTTCTATATAATACATCTTCTTTTACATTATGATATACCATAAGCATTTCTGATTGAACATCATATAAAAATTTAGGGTATTTCATTTGTTGCTTAATTCCATCTGGAATTTCTTTTCCTGTATAGTCAGAAAATATTGTAGGATATAATTTTAGATATGCCATAATTACAGGATCATTTCTGTCTGTTATATAAAATGTCATTTCACCATCATATGCATTTATAATTACCTTTACTGAATTTCTAATGTAATTAATATTTCGTTTTGCCCCATCATATTCAACTTCTGTATATGTTGAATATGGATATTTATCAGATACAGTATATGCATCTAATACCCAATATATTTTTCCATCATCTACAACTGTATATGGATTTTCATCATATATTAGATTTGGCAATACTGCTTTAGCTCTTTTAACAATATTTCTATTGGTTAAAATCTTGCTTTCACTTGATATTGAACTTGTCATTGCAAGTCTAATATCTTTATTTTTTACAGCAAGTATCAATCTATCCCAAAAGCCTACTTGAATTCCTGAATTTCCATCATAATTATTTACATGTTCTACTCCATCACTATCTGTATAGTCGTATTCTGATTTATTCTTTGTATTTGTAACAGCAACACTATTAGTTTCAACTCCATAATATATTCTAGGTTCTTTTACTTCTAACATATTATCTGAACCACTAATATCTTTTTGAAGATATTCTACATTTCCATCTTCTGTTACTGATGTTGCAGATGCAATAATTTGTCCCATTCCATGTGTATATTCATATGTCTTATTGTTATATGATATAGTGTTATTTTCTGCTTCTCTTGGTGCCACATATGTTAATTGATCTTTACCATTTATATTATATTTAGCTAATGAAACACTGTTATAAGTGTAATATCCTGTTTCTGTTTGAGTATCTTTTAGACTCTTTTTTACAAGATCCTTGTTGACAATAGTTATATTATCAATTACATCGTCATTTTTCTCAACTTCATCTTCTTTTATTGTTCCTGAATATTCTATACTTGTTTCTTTAACCTTTATATTATAAGCTTCTTGAGTTGATTTTATATTTTCTGATATATATTTACGCTCCTTGTCAAATTCATTTGATTTTACAAATATGAAATCATATCCAACCATTACTAAGAATAATGTAACTAAATATATTGGTACCACTGCTACAGGATACACTATCTTTTTCATTTTATTTTGTGCAAAGAATTTTACTGAAATTATTACTGCTATAACTATTATTACAGATAAAATTAGATATCCCCATAGTTGAATTGTTGATTCAATAACTCCTGCACCTGTCAATTCCGTTCCATTGCTTAATGTTAAGAATTTTCCTGTAACAATATTTTGAGTATTTAATGCATTTTGTAAAGCCATTCCGATTGATACTATTATTGCATTTCTTAACAATTTCTTTATAAGCTTACTTTTCCTTAATAATTCTCTATCAACTGCTTTAAAATAAAAATTAAATATTATTATATAATACCCTGCCATGTAAGCACTTAATGCAATCATCAATTTAACAAAATCACTTAATAATGCCTCTACTAATGGCTTTATGAACATATAATATGATATGTCTAAATTAAATATTATATCTGTTTTTCCAAATGATGCATTGCTCACAAAAAGCAATACTTTATCTACCAAGTCATTTGAAACTATCACACTTGCTATTGCAGCAACTATTAGTGTTATTGATTTATTGGGTAATTTAGGTACCTCTCTCTTTTCTTGTTCAAAAAATGGCTTTAATCCTTTTTTTATTCCTCTATTTGTAAAATATAATATTATACTTAATAAAACAAATGTTATTCCCATTATAGAATATTTATATTTTATGTCTGTGAAAAATTTTTCTACATATTGTTCTCCAAGTTCAACATATTCTAAATATTGTCCTCTTAGTGATACATATGTTCCTAATGCATATATTGCAATAAATATTATTACTATTATTGCTCTCATTTTTTTACTGATTCTAAGTTTGTTCTTTTCCATCTCTTCTCCTTTTTGCACCAATTATCTCGCTTTTTTTCTGTGCAATTTTGCACAGATTATCTCGCTTTTTTTCCGTGCAATTTTGCACAGATCATCTCGCTTTTTTTCCGTGCAATTATATTATTGCTTTGGCGAAATCCTTTGAATTAAAGATTTCCATATCATCGATTTGTTCTCCAACTCCTATAAATTTAACTGGTATTTTATTTTCTGCTACAATTCCAATTACTGCTCCACCTTTGGCAGTTCCATCTAATTTAGTTAGTACTATTCCTGTAATATCTGCTTGTTCTTTAAATGCTTTTACTTGTGATATTGCATTTTGACCTGTTCCTGCGTCTATTACTAGTAATACTTCTTTAGATGCATCTGGCATTTCTTTGTTTATTACTTTTTGTATTTTATTTAGCTCATCCATTAAGTATTTTTTATTATGTAATCTTCCTGCCGTATCGCAAATTAATATGTCTGCCCCTATTTCTCTTGTTTTTGCTATTGCATCATATACTACAGATGCTGGGTCTACTCCTTCTTCTCTTTTTACAATCTCTGCACCAGCTCTTTGGGCCCAAATTTCTAATTGTTCAACTGCTGCTGCTCTAAATGTATCTGCTGCTGCAACAACAACTTTTTTACCATCCTTAGATAGCCTTGCAGCCATTTTTCCTATTGAAGTTGTTTTTCCAACCCCATTTACACCTATAACTAAAATAACAGATGGCTTTGTTTCAAGCTTTAATGAATTATCTGATATTTCCATTATTTTTTCGATTTCTTCTCTTAGAGCTTCTTTTACTTGTTCTTGGTCTTCTATTTTTTCTTTTTTCATTCTTTCTCTTAAGTTTGAAATAATTTTTGTTGAAGTCTCTATTCCAATGTCTGACATTATTAATGCTTCTTCAAGTTCATTTAAAAAACCTTCATCCACTTTTCTAAAATTACTAAATACATCATTTATTTTTTCATTTATTGATTCCTTTGTTTTATTTAATCCTTGTTTTAATTTATCAAAAAATCCCATAATCATCCTTCTTTCTGTTGGTATTTTAACATCTTTCATTTTAAAAATCAATACTTTCGCGTCTAAACTTAAAGAGGAGCTACTTTGTGCTCCTCTTTTACTTCTACTTCATTCCTGATTTAGTTATTCTTCTAGCAACTCCATTTTGCCAATTGAAACTTCATAAACCTGTTGCCATTCACCTATTTCTGGTTCTTCTTCATTTTTTCTTACAAATTTAATCGTTTTCATTTTTCTGCAAAATACTTTTCTTTCTTGAATTCTTCCAAGACATTTTAGATGTGAACCGACCTCAATATCCTTTAAAATCTTTGCATTTCTATTCCATGCAATACACCAGATATAGTCTGATTCTCCATCAGGGCAATTCACTGCTAACAATATAGCTGAAATTTTTCTGTTTTGTTTTCTTGTTACTTTATAAATAGAATTTTTACAAATATAACCATCAAGAAAAATTTCGTTTATATCAATTTCATCTCCTTCATTCTCATAAGACTCAATATTTTCTACCAAGACCACCATTCTTACATGTTTTATTTTACCATATACATCCAAAATATTTATTGATTTGAATTTTCCTGTACATCTAACATATTTGCCTGTAAGTTCTTCAATTTTTATTTCTTTAGCTTCTAACAAATCATCAGATATTAAAATTGGTATAGTATCTTCAAACCCGCTAAGTCTTTTTGCTACTAATTTAGTATAATAAAACTTAGTTCCATAATAGTCTTGATGATCATATTTTAGTTCGCTCCGAATAGTTCCTTTTAGTTCTACACAATTTACTTCTTGCATTTTTTCCTCCTGCGATTTAAAAAATTTAGTAGAAGTTATCTATTTATAGATATTACAAATTTGCCAAATATATATAAATAGCTTCTTATATTAGCATATTTTACTATATTATTATAGTATTTTTTATTTTTGATGTCAATGTTAATTGCATTTTTCTTCTATCATTTTTGCTATTCTTTCAGCTTTTTCTTTAATTAATTTTTGGTCTTTCCCTTCAATCATAACTCTTACAAGTGGCTCTGTGCCAGATGGTCTAATTAATACTCTACCATTTCCATCAAATTCTTTTTCCAGATTTTTAATTGCTTCTTTTATCTCTTCATTTTTTTCATAATCATATTTTTTATTTGAATCTACTTTAGCATTAATTAAAACTTGTGGATATTTTTGTACTAAATTGCCCAATTCAGAAGCTTTTTTACCACCTTCTAGTATTGCTTGAATAAGCATTAGCGATGTTAAAATTCCATCACCAGTTGGGTTATAATCTAGCAAAATTATGTGTCCTGATTGTTCTCCTCCTAAATTATATCCGCTTCTAAGCATTTCTTCTAAAACATATCTATCTCCAACTTTTGTTTGTACAAAGTTTAATTTTTCTTTTTCTGCATATTTATTTAATCCCAAATTACTCATAACAGTTGCAACTATTGTATTCTTATTTAATTTTCCTTTTTGTTTTAAGTACTTAGAAATAATTGCTATTAATTTATCCCCATCGATTTCTTCTCCGTTTTCATCAACAGCAAGACATCTATCTCCATCACCATCATATGCTATTCCTAAACTCATTTTATTTTTAATAACATATTCTTTTAACATTTCTAGATGTGTTGAACCACATCCTGCATTTATATTAACTCCATTTGGTTCATTATTTATTATTACGTGATTGATTCCAAGGGTTGAAAATACTTTATCTGCAACTTGATATGTTGCTCCATTTGCAGTATCTATTACAACTTTAAAATCAGGTTTATTAAATTTTTCGATATTATCGTCAAAGTTTTTTCTAAAGAAATATACATATTCATCTATCAAATCTGTTCTAACCTCTGAAACTCCTATCTTTTCACTTACAGCAGTTAATTCGTTAAGTTTTCCAGATTCCATAACTTCTTCGATTTCTTCTTCTAAACTATCAGGAATTTTCATACCTTTGTTACTAAAGTATTTTATTCCATTAAATTCAAATGTATTATGTGATGCAGAAATTACAACACTAGCATCTGCTTGAAATTTTCTTGTTAAATATGCAACTCCTGGTGTTGGAATCACACCTAATAATTTAACATTTGCACCATAGCTTAAAAAACCTGCAACCATAGCACTTTCAATAAGAGTACCAGAAAGACGTGTATCTCTTCCAATTAATATTGTTGGTGTTTTATCTGTATGTTTTGATAACACATATGCACCTGCTTTTGCAACTTTATACACTAATTCAGGTGATAATTCTGTATTAGCAATTCTACGTATTCCATCTGTTCCAAAGTATCTTCTCATTTTTTCTCACAATCCTTTCCATATTATAACTATTCAGCTAACTTGTTTAATAAATTATAATATTCTGTCATTCTAATCAAATTCGTGAACTGAATCTTGTCATCTTTAATTGTCCACGAATCTGAATTCTTCTTTAAAAATTCATTTATTTTTTCTATTTGTTTAACCTTATCTGTTAGTTTACTTTTTTCTGTCTTAATTTCAGATTCTAAATTACTATATTGAGTTTTCATTACATCACTAAACATGATTGTATTATATAAATTTATATAATATTCCTTCCTTGGTGAAATCTCTCTTTTAGTAATATTTTCTTTAATTTTGTCTTCTTTTAACAAATCTTCTAGTTCATCTGTAGTTTCTTGAATTTTGTCATTGTAATCAGCAATAATCTCATCAATTGCTTTTAATTCTTTGTCCTGCATATTTTGTGCAGAAAAAATATTATTCGGATTTATATTTTCATCAATTTCACTAATTTCTTTATATATATTTTTTAGCTCAGATATATATTCTTTAATAGCCTTTTCTACAACAGCATAATTTCTTTCTGTTTTTATATTAAAATCAATATTTTCTTTTGTTATATCTGATTGTAATATTTTATTAGTTTCTTCTGTTAATATATTCGTCTGCTTATTATTAAATTCACTAAAAACAAAATTAAAACCTACTATTGCGATTATCAATATTATTAAAATTATTATTGCTATTGTCATTTTTTTATTTTCCATTTTCATTTTTCCTTTCGTATACATTTATTTCCGCACCGAAAAAAAGCGGAATAATCCGTGCAGTTTTGCACGGAAAAAAAGCGAGATAATCCGTGCAATTTTGCACCGAAAAAAAGCGAGATAATCTGTGCATTAAAATTCGATTTTTTCTCTTATCCAATTTTCAAGCTCGTCTATATTGATTCTAACTTGTTCCATTGTGTCTCTATCTCTTATTGTTACTGCATTATCTTCTAATGTATCAAAATCTACTGTTACACAATATGGTGTTCCAATTTCATCTTCTCTTCTATAACGTTTTCCTATTGAACCTGTTTCGTCATATTCACACATAAATTTCTTTGATAATTTTGTGTATACTTCTTCTGCTTTTTCTGATAATTTTTTAGATAGTGGAAGTACTGCTACTTTGTATGGTGCTAATGCTGGATGTAAATGTAATACAGTTCTTGTGTCTCCCTCTGCAATTTCTTCTTCATCATAAGCATTACATAAAAATGCTAATGCAACTCTATCTGCTCCTAATGATGGTTCTATACAATATGGAACATATCTTTCATTTGTTTCTGGGTCTAAATATGTGAAATCTTCTTTTGACATGTTCATATGATTTGTTAAGTCATAATCTGTTCTATCTGCAATTCCCCATAATTCTCCCCATCCAAATGGAAAGGCATATTCAATATCTGTTGTTGCTTTGCTATAAAATACTAATTCTTCTGGGCTGTGGTCTCTTAAACGAATATTTTCTTTTTTCATTCCTAGTCCTAATAACCAATCTTCACAGAATTTTTTCCAATATTCATGCCATTCTAAGTCTGTCCCTGGTTTGCAGAAAAATTCTAGTTCCATTTGCTCAAATTCTCTTGTTCTAAATGTGAAGTTTCCTGGTGTTATTTCGTTTCTAAATGCTTTTCCTACTTGTGCAATTCCCATTGGTAGTTTTTTTCTTGTTGTCCTCATTACATTTTTGAAGTTTACAAAAATTCCTTGTGCAGTTTCTGGTCTTAAATAAATTTCTGCTTTTGCATCTTCTGTTACACCTTGGAATGTTTTGAACATTAAATTGAATTTACGAATTGACGTGAAATTGTGTTTTCCACATGTTGGACATGGAATATTGTTGTCATCTAGAAATTTTATCATTTCTTCATCTGACATTCCATCTGCTATCATGTCTTTTCCTTGTTCATGTGCCCATTCTTCTATTAATTTATCTGCTCTATGCCTTGTTTTACATTCTTTACAATCTATTAATGGGTCTGAGAATCCACCAACATGTCCTGATGCAACCCAAGTTTGTGGATTCATTAAGATTGCTGCATCTAGTCCAACATTATATTTACTTTCTTGAATAAATTTTTTTCTCCATAACTTTTTTACATTGTTTTTTAATTCTACTCCTAGTGGTCCATAATCCCATGTATTTGCTAAACCTCCATAAATTTCTGAACCTGGATAAATATATCCCCTTGCTTTGCATAGATTAACTATTGTTTCCATTGACTTTACCATTTGAAATCCTCCTTCTAATGCGCTAGAAAATCAAAAAACTTCCATTCCTAGCAATAAAAAATATATTGCTAGGGACGAAAGTTTATATTCCGCGGTTCCACCCTATTTCTCAAAAACTTTTCTTACTAGTTTTTAAGCACCTTAATTCTTTTTACTCCAAAGCTCCCCTTATGCTTATCATTACTAGTATTCCACCATCACTAGCTCTCTATCCATGAATCTACATAATTTTTCTTTTTCTCCGTAACTTTTTTAATTGTTCATATTATATTCCTTTATTTTTCGATTGTCAATAAATTTATACAAAAAGCTGGAAATTTCTCAGAATATATGTTATAATATTATTTGTAATTTTTACTGCCTTTGGTAAAACAAAGGCATTGCAACTCTTTAACTTTTTCAATAAAATGCAGGAGGTATTGCAATGAAAGGAAAAGATAGTATTAAACTAGAGTATGTAGAAAAAGGCGTCGTATATCAAGGCGAAATTGACAAAAGTAATTTTGTCAATCAGATGGAACACATGGTAAAATGGTATTCTGACTGCAATGAAAATGCGTCCAGGCTCTGTGTCCTGCTTCCGTCAATCGAATATATTCGGATAAACCAGGATATCATCGACACCCAAACTAACCCGTTCATCGAGTATCACACAATCGGAGATGATACTCCAAAATGTTTGAAATTCAAACATCGTTACACAATCATTTGGAGTTTCTTTGTACATCAGTGTGAAGAAGCAAAGCAAAACTCAAAGTAATATCGAATTTCCGCCCAAAAACGGATGGTGTCTATTGGCACCATCCGTTAAGCTTTTAGTGGATTAACATTTAATGTTTTATTATTTGTAAAAATAACCATACCAGGCTTTGAACTATTTGGCTTTTTTACATATTGAACTTTACAATAATCTACTGGCACATTTGAAGATTCTTTTGCTTGACTATGCTTTGCAGCAATTTCCGCCGCTTTTACTAAAATATCATCACTTATTGGCTTATCAGCTTTTAAAATTACATGGCTTCCGTGTATATCTTTTGTATGAAACCATATATCAGTTTTCTGTGCAAAAGAAAGTGTTAGCCAATCATTTTCTTTATTATTTCTGCCTACATATATTTTAAAACCATCAATTTCATATTCGATAGGTGAAAACTTATGTTTTTGAGATTTTTTAGTATTTTTATTTTTCTTTCCTTTTTTGATTTTTTCTTTAAATATTGCATTTTCTTTAATTTCTTCTGAAATTTCTTTTAATTCATCAAGTGTTATCGCACTTTCCAATTCATATTTTATACTTTCTATATAATCAATTTCTTTTTCTGTTTCTAACTTTTGCTCTGAGACAATTTTAAATGCATTTTTCAATTTTGAATATTTTTTAAAATATCTTCTTGCATTCATATTTGGCGCATATTTTACATCTAATGGTATAGTAATCAAATTATTGTTATCATAGTAATTTTCTAATTGTATACTATTAAAGTGTTCATTTGACAACCTATACAAATTGGCAGTTATAAGTTCACCATATATCTTATATTTGTCCATGTCTTTACATTCCAAAAGCTTTGAATTCATATTTTCTAAGCGTTTAGTATATTTCTTAGCGGTTTCATTTACTATTCTTGAAATATTGTTTTTATAATTATTAAAATTTTCTCTAGTTTCTCTTTCAAAATAAAAGTCATCTATAAAGAAATTTAATTCGAAGTTATTGAGTTTCTGTTCTACATATTGTAATGCATAATCTGAAATTTTATCATTTTTATGGATTGGCATAAATTTTGAGTTAGAACTATTTTGAATAAGCTTTTTTATATAATTATATATTTGCTCTTTGGTTCTATTTTTTACTGCACTTTCTGCAAATGAAAAGCTAATTCCTGTGAATGTTGAAGATATAGTTTTAGCCAAATCTTGTTCTTCTATATTTGATATTTTTTCATTAAACTCATTAAAATCTTTTATTTTCTCAAACGCCAACTTATCAGATTTTGGGAAAACATATATTCTTGATGGTAAGATTTCTCTATATGAATTTCTAGAATCTATATGTCTCATAGAATCTATTATTTTTTCTTCTTGGTTTGTTAATATAACATTACTGTGTTTTCCCATTAGTTCTATTATAAGTGTTTTGGTTTCAATTTCGTTGAATTCATTTATTGTTTCTATTGAAATTTTTACTACTCTTTCTAGTCCTTGCATTGTTATTTCAGAGATTTTTCCCCCTAGTAAGTGTTTTCTTAATAACATACAAAAATTGGGTGCAACTAATGGATTTTCTTTCTGATGTGTTGTTAAATTTATTCTGCAATTATGTGAATCTATACAGATATTTAATGCGTAATTTTTCCCATTTAAATATAATCCTAATATGATTGTATTTTTATCTGGCTCATGTATTTTATCAATTTTACTTCCTATTATATTTTGTAATTCATCCACTATTGCTTTTGTTGTAATACCGTCAAATGCCATTTCATTTTCCTCCATTTCTTTTTATATAATAGCATATTTCACAAATACTGTAAACTATTATTTTAGATAATCCATTGGATTTACATATTCATTATCCTCTCTAAAACCAATATGTAAGTGGCATCCAGTTGTAGCTCCATTTGTAGGCTTTCCTGTTGCATCTTTATAATTGTTTCCTGCTACTCCATAAACATATTTGGGTCCTACATTTCCTATCACTTGTCCCTGTTTGATTTGCTGTCCAACATACACTATATAATTTGGAGAGACATGACAATATGAAATTTTTAATTGATTATCGGTAGTTAGTGTTATTGTATATCCTCCACCTCCTAAAAAGCCTATAAATGTGATTTCTCCGTCACATGTTGCTATTAGTTTTGTTCCTTCTGGCGCAGGAATATCTGTTCCTTTGTGATATGTAGATGCTCCAGAAGTCGGTGCAGTTCTTTTTCCAAATGGAGAAGATATTGCAGTATATCCAGGTATTGGCCAAATATAATCTCCATCTTCTGTTGTTATTTGCTCTGGTGGTTGAATTCCTGGGGTTACAGCCATTGCAGGAATAAATAAACAAGAAATTATTATCACAAATATTATTATTTTTAAGATGATTTTATTCATTTTCTGTCCTTTCTTGTTTTCAAGAACAAATAAGAAAAATTTTCAATTTTTCTTTGATTTGTTCTCGCCCGATTTGAGTTTTCGACTAAAAGGAGAAAATCTCAAAGGGCTAGCGATTGTAGCTTTTTATATAATAGGAAAGTATCACTTTCCTATTATATAAAAAAGAAAAAGCTTAGTTTTATACAAACTAAACTTCTTCAATATTTATAATTAGTGCATCCCTAAAAGATAAATATTATGGCAGGGGTAGTAGGATTCGAACCCACACAGGCGGTTTTGGAGACCGATGTGCTACCATTGACACTATACCCCTAAATCATTACTATAATATAGTACCACAATACTTTTGTTTTGGCAATAGCTTTTTTGAATTTTTTTTACAGTTTTTTGGCAATCAATGCTTTTATTTTTATTCCTTGCTCACTAAACATTTTTTCATGTTCAGTTTCAATATTATTGTCCCAAATTGGTTCTGCATGTAAGTCATATGTCTTATCTAAAATTTTAAAACCAGATTCTTCAAAATACCCTAAACTTCCGTTAAATAAGTCATCATCATCTGTTTTAAAATATATTTCTCCATCTTCTGCTAAAAAAGTTTTGTATTTTTCAAGTTGTCTTGTATGTGTCAATCTCTTTTTTCTGTGCTTTCCCTTTGGCCAAGGGTTGCAAAAATTGATATATATTCTTTTTATATTGTCTTGCTTACCTAAAATCATTGTAATTCTTTCTATGTCAAAACGTGTTAATATCAAATTTTCTACTTCTTTATTTTGTTCTCTATATACCTGTTCTACATTTCTTTTTGCAAGACCTAACATTGCATCAACTAAATCTATTGCTATATAATTAATATCTGGATTTTGTACGGCAAGCTGTGCTATAAATTGACCCTTTCCACATCCTAATTCTAAATTTATTGGATTATTTTGATTCTTAAATTCTTTAATCCATTTGTCTTTTAGCTCCTCTGGATTATCTCTGTAAAAATCGCTTGCTTCTAATTCTGGCCTTGCCCATGGCTTAAATCTTATTCTCATCTAATTTCTCCATTCTAACACAATATTTTTCATATAATTTTTTCATACTTTCTTTTGTTAGTGTTCCTTCAATCCCTCTTTGACTTACTTCTATAAAAGTTGCCATCAAAAAATTATCTATATGCGGATTAATTAAGTTTTTTCTTTCCTTGTTAATATAATACTCCAATTGGGTGTCTTTTGTCCAGTTTTTTCCGTTATAAGTTATTCCGGCTGCTAATTCATCACATACCATTTCAACAGCATATCTATATGGCATTATCACAGTCTTTTCTGGTAATGATAGATCAGTCCAATATTGGTAGTGGTGCTTGTTTCGTCCTTTATGATGTAACCATGCTTCTGAATAACCTTTATCTTTTTTACAAACTGTTATCGGGCTTTTATGACCATCAAAATATTTTACACTTTCCCAAAATTCAGTTGGCGAAAACTTTGACCAATCATGCATAAATCCTCTCCATGGTAATCCTACTTTACAACACAATTTAAAAACTAACCATTTATGGTGCATTACTAAATTTATATGTTTGATACATTTTATTAACATTTTTTCCTCCTTGCACACCTGAGATCGCTTTTTTTCCGTGCATTGCACACCTGAGATCGCTTTTTTTCCGTGCAATTTTGCATATAAAAGCATGGGACAAGATGCCCATGCTATACTTTTATTTTATGTCTTTGAAGTTTTGATTTTTCTTGTAAATTACAATTGCTGATATGCTTGCTGCTGCTATTACTACAAAAAATGTAATGCTTAAACCTGCTTTTGGTAAATCTGTATTTGCTACTGTTGCATCTTTTTTGTCTCCATTTACGTTATCATTTTTTACTTCGTCTTGTTTATTCTTGTCATCTTCAATTACTAATTCATCCTTTTTTTGGTCATCATCTTTATTGTCTTTATTATCACCTGCTGTTTCATCCTTTTTCTCTATTGTTATTTTTAGAGTTGCTTTTTTATTTCCATCTTCTGTTGTAGCTGTTATTGTTGCTTCTCCTTCTTTTATTCCTTTTACTTGTCCATTGCTGTCTATGGTAGCTACTTTATCATCACTTGATGACCATGTTACTTTTTTATTTGTTGCAGTTGTTGGTTCAACTACTGCTTTAAGTATTGTTGTTTCTCCAACTTTTATTGTTGTTTTCGTTGCCTCTATTTTTACGTTTGTTACTGCAACTGTTGATGGTGGAGTTACTGTCTTGGCTATATTGAAACTTATAGGGTTTGTTGAAGCTTCTGCAGCTCCTTCTGCTTTATCCATATCACCGTCTGATGCCATTAATTCAGTAAATTTAACATCTCCTGTTCCGCTAGCATTCTCTTTTACTTTTAATACTAATTTTGCGTATACTTCTCCTTCTTTTCCAACCTTTGTCACATTAAACTTTTCTCCTGATTGACCTCCTGTTGAAAATGTAGTACTTACAAATTCAAAAAAGTCTGTATTATATTCAACCTTTCCTTCAATTGCTGCAATCGAATCATCTTTTGCATTTTTTAAATCTTTTATTGTAAATGTAAATTCAACTTCATCACCTTCTACTACTGAAGTTTTATTAGCCGTAATTTCAATTGTAGCCTCTAATTTGTTGGTTGCAGGTATTCCCTCTGCAAAAACTGTTCCCATCATAAATACTGTCATTAATAAGACTGTAACAATACTAAATAATAATTTTTTCATTTTTTTATTTTCCTTTCTCTTGTATATTTTTTTATTTTAACTGTAGTCTTGCTATAGCTGCCAATTCAACTAAATCTAACTTTCCATTCATATTGATGTCTATTGCTGATTTTTCTAAATCTGTTGGTGTAGACTGCTCTGCAAATATCTTAGATATTCTTGCTAATTCGGTAAGTGATATCTTTCCGTTTCCAGTCAAGTCTCCCCAAACAATTACAGTATAGACTTTATCGTTTTTCATCTTTACTTGGCAACCTGTTCCTATGTATGAACTATCTGAAAGCTCTGTCCCACTTTTATTTAAGATTGTATATTCCATTTCTGAATTTATACTATTTTTAAAGTTTAAAACTGTTGTTTTTGGATAAACCTTTTTTATATTAAAGTCTGTTTCAGAAATCTTCAATGTATTTGATGTTAATACATCAGATATTCTTTTAATCTGAACTTTAACATTTATTGTCGTAACATTTCCTGCTTCATCTTCCAGTTTTACGTCTTCTGTTGTATCTTGTGAATAAACCTTGGTTAAAGTCATTGAGCCATTTGTAAGTTGTTGTGAAGTCCATCCTTCAACATCTGCGACTTTTTCATTTACTGTTATTGTAACTTCAACTTGTTCGTTTTTCTGAACTTGAGACACTTGTGCCACTGGTGCTTTTTTATCAATATTTTGAACAATTGCTGTTGCGGAACCTTCAACTCCGTATTGGTCAACATATGTAAATGTAAATTCTCCATTTTGCTCAAATGTGTATGTATCTTTTCCATCATTGTTTGTAATTTTTATTTCTCTTCTACTTTGATTAAATGATATTCTAGCGATAACATTTTGATTTGTTTTTTCAGTGTTTGATGGCTCATATGTAATTATAGCATTTAATGGTGCTGATATAGTTAACACTGTTCCTTTTGCTTTTCCACTAACTATTTCTACTTGAGCAACCTCTCCATTTAGCTTATCTGCGTCTACAATAACATTTTGTCCTGTTGAATCTAATTCACAATTTGTTAATGATAATTCATTGCTTGAATATATCTTATTTCCACTTTGTTGTGATGCCAAAAATATTTGTGGTAACACTATATTAACTTTTCCTGATGATGATTTATCTAATAGTCTTACAATCTTTTGTCCATTAACTGAAAGATTTTGCTCATTAGACATTGAAATTCTTGAAAGTACTGATACGTCTTCAATTTGATTGTTGTCCATCTTCAGATTATTTATTGTACGATGTGAAGACAATGCAGATATATTTTTTATGTTATTTCCTGTAAATTCCAACTCGTAGAATGTTTTGCCTTTCAATGGTTCTAAACTTTCAATCTTATTATTATTAAAATAGAAATATTTTAATAACTTTAAATTTGAAACAATATCTATATTTTTAATTTGATTTCCGTTTATGTTTAATGTTGTTAAATTGGTTAATACATTTAATTTAGATGTCTTATTATCATCCAAATTAGTATTTGATAATCCTAGACTTTGTAATGTTGTTATTTTTTCAATACCTTCTATATTATTTAATTTTGGATTATCTGATATATCTAAAACAACCAATTTACAATATCCTGTTTCATATAATTCATTTAAGAAATCAATATTAGTTAAGCCTGTATTAGATAAATTTAATGTTTCTAAATTCCTTAAATTTACAATTGATTTATTGTTATTATTAATATTAGAGTTACTAGCTAAATTTAATATCCTTAAACTTTCACATGCATAAAATTGTTCAATTGTGCTTACATCATTATTTTGCAAATATAATGTTTGCAAGTTTCCAAAGTTCTCCAATCCTGTTAAATCTTTTATCTTTGTATCACTTGAAGAATCTGTATGTTGTAAATTTAATTCATCGATTGAAGAAATTGCATCCCTATCAACATTGATTATCAATGGAACAGTTATGTGATATTTTAAGTTTCGTTCTGCTACCTTCGCTGTCACTACTCCTTCTATTTTCGAATACAATTGTGAATCTTTAAAGTATACAGATTCAATATAACAATTAGTGTCCCCATATTCTCCTATTTTAAAATGCAATGTACTACCATCTGTAATTCCGCCTCTTATTGTTACAGTCAAATCATCTTCCCTAGTTTTTTCATGATTAACGATTACATTATATTCCTCTGGTTCAGTATAATCTGTATTTTTTCTAACTCCATCAGAATATTCAAACTCTGTACCTGAAAAATATGCAAATTTACTTGAATCCATACTATATCTAAATATTGTTGGCATTATGATATAATGATCAACATCTATGCTTTTATCATATAAACCAAATGTAATATTTTCATTTTCTAGAAATAATTCTTTTCCATTATTATTGCTACTAGAAAATCCGTATTTACTTAATGGTTCTATGTCATAAATTGAATTATTTGATAAATCTAACCAATATAAATCTCCAGGATATTCACTAAATGCACTAATATCTACAATTTTATTTCCATTCAAGTCGATTTTTCCTGCTCTTAATGAATTTTCTACATCAATTTCGTCTCCGTTTTTATTAACTAAATATTCTATATCAGAAATATTATTATCTTTTAAATCAAGTACATCTAATCCCGTTAAATCAGCTACTCCATATATACTATTTATTTCATTTGATGCTAAGTGCAATTCTTTTAGAGATTTTAATTCTTTAAAAGAATAAAAGCTTATATTGGGTCTATTTCCTAATGTTCCTATACTGCTTAAATTCAAAAATTTCAAATTACTTAAATATGGTATATTCTCATATCCATTATCTGTATATTCTGAATGTGTTTCAAATATTGCATCTATTCCACTAGAACTTACAATTCCTTTATTGTCTGAGGCATATAATTTTTCTAATTTTGATAATCTTCCAATTCCTGTTCCTTCTTCTGATCCTGAAAAGGTTGTAATTCCTGTCCCTGAAACATTTAATTCAGTAAGATTTGTAAAAGAAACTAGTTGTAAAAAATCTGTAAAACTTGTATTAACAGAAATGTCTAATTTAGTAATTCCATTTAAATTACTAATCTTTTCTATTGCACTAATATTATTACCTGCTAATATAAGTGTTTTTAAATTTGTAAGAGTCTTTAAATATTCTAATTGGTCTGAATTCATTTTTGTATTTGTCATATCTAATTGAGTCAAATTTGACAAATTAGATATCGCAGATAATAAATTAGTATTTATTTGATTTTCTGCTACATTTAATGAAGTGATTTTGCTTAATTGATCTAAAGAATCTGCAGATGTTACCGAATTTTTAGATAAATTCAATGTTGATATATCCTGAAAGTTCTCTAATCCTGATAAATCTGCAATTGCTGATGATGATAAATCTAATTCTGTAATTTTCGAAATGTCATTTTTTGAAATTTCAATAGTTTTTTCTACATCATTTGCATTATAATTTAGTTTTTTGGCACTCAATTGTTTTTTCATAGAATCATATAAATTAGAATCTTTGAAAGTAATGCTAGTAGGGTTAACAATATTGTTTGCACCATAAATTACTAGTGAAAAACTAACTAAGATGATAATAGCTATTGCTATAAAAAATACTTTTTTTCCTTTTGTTTTTCTCATTTTCTTATCCCCCTGTATACTACTATTTTAATTATATATAAACTTAATTTTTTTGTCAATAAAAATCGAAAAAAATTGCACGGAAAAAAAGCGGAATAATCCGTGCAATTTTGCACCGAAAAAAAGCGATCTCAGGTGTGTCAGGTGTGCAATTCGCTTATCATTCTATCTGCAAAAACAGCATAGCCAAGTGTTGGATCTTTTACAAATACATGGGTTATAGCGCCAATAAATTTGCCGTTTTGAATAATTGGTGATCCACTCATTCCTTGGACTATCCCGCCTGTTTTATTTATTAGATTTTCATCTTTAATTTTTATAACCATACTTTTATTGTCATAATTATTATTCAAATATATTCTTTGTATTTCTACACTATATTCTTTAAGTTTTCCATCAATGTTTGATAATATTGTTGCATCTCCTAAATTTATTTCTTGCCTTGGAGCAACATATATTTTTTTGTTATAATCAATGTTTATATTATCTGAATTTTTTATAACTCCATACACGCCATAGGCTGTATTTTTGTATATATTTCCTATTACACTATTTTGATTTATTGCCCCTTGAATTTTTCCTGGTTCTTCTTCTTTTCCTTTGATAACAGATACAATGCTAACATTATCTATTTCTCCTGATGATGTTTGTAAAATTTCGCCTGTGTCTATATCTGTTATTGCATGTCCTAATGCTGCAAATGTTTTTAATTGTTCGCAGTAAAATGTTAATGTTCCTACACCTGCTGCACTGTCTCTTACCCATAAGCCAATTTTGTATTTTCCTTGTTTATCTTTGACTGGTTTTATTGTACAATTCTTTTCGTCATTTTCTCTTTGATATTTAATATTTACAGATTCACCTTCATATAAATTTATTGCATCTATTAATTCTTCTGTATTATTTACTATAATATCATTTACTGAGATTATAGAATCTCCTTCCTGAATGCCTGTATTTTCATACGGTTTGTTTTTTTGACCATCTATTCCTTCTATTTCAGAAGTCCCAACAACTAAAACTCCACTTGTATATAGCTTTATTCCTATAACTTCTCCTACTGGTATAACCTGAATGTCTGATATTTTTATTTCTTCACCTTTTACTGCAATCGTTTCAGGATAATAGCCTCTTGTAAGTACAAACATATATAAAAAAATTAATACAAATAAAACAAATATTTTTTTGAGTGTTTTCATTTTATTTTCACTCCTTTAAATTTATTATTAGTACTAATTTCTTTTTTATTCAAATTATTTTTTGTAAGTTATGGTGTTATAAAAAAGCACAAAAAACGACTATTTCAAAATTTTTCAAAATTTTTCAAAATTTAAAATAGTCGTTTTATGTTGTTCCTGTTGCTCCATTTATTGATACAGTTCCTGATGATGCAGCTGATATGATACTTGAGTCATCTCCTGCTATATTATAATATATATTTCTTAAAGCTTGTGATAATGTTCTACTATTATTTCTTACTGTAACTGTTATTTGATCTCCTTGCTTTAATATGATTTTTCCAACCCTATTATTAGAACTTTTAGTTGAGTTTTGAATTTTTTCTTCAACTTGGCTTGTATATAATGAATAATATGTGTTATTTCCTATCTTTTGAGGATCATTATCAGTTATCATTTTTGATGGAGTTTCATCTAACATTTTGACTTCAATATCTATATCATAAGTATTACCAGCTGAAAACAATGTTGATGTAAATTTTTGATAAGTATCTGATGCTATTTGACCTGATTTTATCACTTCATTTACAAATTCTGAAGTAGCAGTTTGTGCTACTAATTGTGAAACATCATCTGCTCTATCTGCTAGTAAAAATAATGGAACTATAAACATTAATATTGAACCGATTAGTATTCCTACTACGTCCATTGCTGTATCTTCCATATTGTTACTCCTTTATTTCATTTGATATGTTATTACTCTTTTCTTTATTTTTGTTGAATCACTTCCTTGGTAATATTCACCTAAGTTTTCAACAAAAGTCTTATCTTTTAAATAATCATAAAGCCCATTTGGATAAACAGATTCCATAAGTTGATTTCCATATTTTGTATCACTTAGCATATCTAGCATTTGAGTATCTCCTGAATATTGTCTTTTCCAGTTATTTTTTCCTGCTAAAATCATACTTAAATGATCAGCAGCGACTTGTTTTGCTGATTTACCTTTGTCATTACCTATTTGTTCTTTTTCAAGATTTATATAGTTTATGGTTACAGCTATTGTTGAACTATTATCAACAGTATCCCCTTCTGAATCTACTCTTTTTCCATATTGATTAGTTTTATAATACAATGGTAATGGATTTCCATTTTTGTCTTTAAAATAAATTTCCGTATTTTCTTCATATGCTTGATACATTGCTGGTATTATTGATTCTATACCAACTGTTCTTGTAAAATCACTTGCAGGTTTTACATATCGATATTCTCTTTCTCTAGAATACATACTTGCTATATTCAAAACAGAAGAATTTGCGCTAGACAAACAAGATATACTTAAGGATAGCGCCAATATGAACATTAATACTGCTCCTGCAATTTTTAAAGCTTCTACCGCGTTTTCCATAAGTATATCTCCTTTCTCATTTATTAGTTACTTGTTTTAGTAACTTTAATTGTTTTTACAAGTCCACCTGGACCATCATAATTTACTTGTATTGTGTATAATGCACTTGTATCAGCTTGGCTTGTGATACTTGTTGCATTTCCTGCTAAAGTAACAGCTCCTGAAACAGCTACTTGTCTACCAGTCTCACCAGCAGCAGCAGCATCTACATTTGCATTTAATACTGTATTTAGCATTGCATTAACTTCTGAACCTCTTTTATTGGTTCCATTATATCTAGCAAATTTTTCATTTGCAGCTTGAACTTCTTGTTGTGATAAGTTAGCTTGGTTAACTGTTTCAGCAGATGAATTGTAAACAACTAATCCTAAAGATATAATTAAGATGGCTATTAAAACTGCTGCAGCAATTAACAATGCTTTTGTTGCGTTCTCCATAGTTTCTCCCCCCTTTTTGTTAACTTTTGTTTATTTTAATCTCGACAATATGTATTGCATGCCGAACTTTATTAACTATTTTTCTCTTGTTCGAAAAGCATATATTTTATTTTACCATTTTTATGGTATTCTACTTTTGAACACTTAAAGTTGATATTCGCATAGTATTGAACAAATTGTTCTGTACCAGCATTATAAAATGATTCCATTTTATATGTTTTTTCATTATCTGTCATATATACTTCTATTTCGATAGAAGTATTGTCATTTGCTATGAAATTTCCTTGATCATCTTTTTCAACTTTGTTTTTTGTATTTCTATCTATTGCCTTATTTATTAATGAAGCCACATCAATACCATTTACATCTCGGTCTTTGTATTTATCAAATTCAAGATTTTCTTTTTGAATCTGATTTTGCTCATTTTTATAAGAAATAAATTTGTATCCAACTAGCGCTACAATAATAACTACAAGAGCTAAAAATATAAATATTTTTTTCATCATTTAACCTCATTATATCATTTGATTTTTTATTTTGCAACATTTTTTTTAATGTATTTCTGTAAAATTTATGCTGTAAACTTGACCAGTAGAATCTCCTATTAAAACATCACTTGCTTTACAAGAAAACTTTGTATCTTTATTTCTTTCAAGTAAGCTTACCATGTTTTCATTAATTGTTTGGTCAATACGTCTTCCATTTAAAAGAACTTGAACATATAAAGTACTAGGTCCTGCTTTCCACTGACTTGTATCAGGATTTTTGTTGTAATTATTTTCGTATGCACTACTAGCTGCAGAAATAACGTCTTGAATTGTTAGCACTTTTCCATCATTAGAATTTACATAGTTAAGATACTCTGTGTTAAAACTATCAACTTGTGTATATTGTATTTGTTTATTTGTATCTTCTACATAGCTTTGTAAACTTGAATATAAAACAGCGGCTAGTGATAAAACCATTACTGCCATCAATACCCCAGCAGCTATATATAACGCTTTAACTGCATTTTCCATATATGTTTTCCTTTCGTTTAATCAAATTTTGCCTTTCCATTTTCTTCTACAATTACAAATGTCATTCCAATAACTCTTCCATTTTGGGAAGTGTTATGTTGTACTCCTGTACATTTAAACATTGCTCTTTTAAATTGTGTATATTGATAATATCTTTTTGTTACATTTACCAATGTATTCATCTGTGAAACAGATAAATCATTTGCCTTTTTCTTTCCTAAAATATTTTGTAATTTTTCAGTTCTAGTCGTTCTCAAGCTTTCTTTCTCTTGTGTAGATATTCTATTAGACGATAATTGTGAGTCAATTGCAATATTTTGAATATCTGCAGACAATGCTTGTAATTGAGCATCAGATATATTTGATATTCCAGCACTAGCTAACTCATTAATTAGGTCTGCTGAAATATTTGCTACATCTCGAATGTTTACATCACTCGTAGCAGTATTTTTTAAAATATTAGCTGACATTTTTCCTTGAAAGATGCTGGTATCAGAATCACTATATTTAAAGTTGTCATTAGCTCTATTCTGATACCCTTTTAGATCAATAGATAATATTACTTTATCATACTTTTCCATATCTGCTATTGAAGTATTATAATTTACAACTTTATTCATAATAGAAATTATTTCATTTCCTCTTATTGTTTGTCCATTATAATTTTCAAATTGTGCATTAAATTTTGCATCTTGTTCTATAATTTTTGAATTATGCTGTTCTGCATAATAACCAGATAATTGTCCACCAAACATTGCCAATAGGGATAGTATCAATACTGCAAATAATATTCCTGCTGCAATAAGTAATGCTTTTGTTACATTTTCCATTTAAACCTCCATATTAAGCATTTAATTGATTGAATGTGCTTGTCATGCTTGTTAAACCTATTACTACTAATGGTATAATTAAATACCCAACAAATAAGCAAATCATTGGTGCAAAACCAACACCTTTACCTATTAAACCTTTTCTTGATACTAATTGGTTATTTGTATCTTTTCTCTTTTCTTGGTGGTAATCTCTATCTGCATCTAATTCATCAAAAGCTTCTTTTATTGGAATTTTTTCTACTGCTGCTTGCAAACTTTCTACAATTCTTATCATATCTTGGTTTGTTACAGAATTTTTAAGTTCTTCTAATGCCTCCCAAGCTCCAGCCTCATAGTTGTTTACACATTTTGCAATAGGCTCTTTGAAAATATTAGCATAACGCTCTAGCCATTCCAAAATCATTTCTACACTTATTCTTTCAATCTTCATTAGCATTAATATTATTGTTTGGAACTGCATTACTTCGTTTTCCATTTCGAGTTTTCTCATAAATTTTTGGAAATACATCATCCAAACAGGTGCCATATAAGCTATTAGTGAAAAACCACAGGCTAGTAATATTTCAAACCACTGCATTTGTTCTGAATTTACAACTTTTAATTTGTCCATAATTCTTGCAGCATCATCTTCTAAATTCTCGTCATCTGCTTCATAATATACTGAATTTACCATTGCGTTTTCTACTTGTGCCTGAGTTATTTTTAAGTTTCCTTTTAACTTATCTAAGAAGTAATTATCTTGTTTTGTAAGTTCTTCTGCTGCCTTCTGATTCTTTTCTGATAAAGAACCTAGAACTTCTTGTCTTGTAGTAGGATTAGTATATACATAGTTTATCGCAACTTTATGTAATATTATGAAAAATATAATTGAACATATAAATGTCACAATTGTTAATACAAGTCTATTTACATATATCCATTCCATTTTGGCTTTTGATGCTGATTCTTTCATTAAGTCTTGCATTTTTCTATAATCTTTAGTACCTGCTTTAGGTATAAAGCAATTTATTGCTTGTTTTAAAATTGGAACTTTGTATACTTTTTCTTGCCAAGGATGGTCATTTTGTGATATTGCAACTTGAACTCCACCATTATCTTTTAATTTTCTTGTAATTATGTATGATACTACTGTTAAAAGTACTATTAGTATTTGTGCAACCAAACCAATTTTTCCATTATAAAAGCTTGTTGTAAAATTAAAATTTGAAACTGCCCATGCTTTTAAAGGTTCAAGCAATAGTACTGGTGCAATTGAAATAAATGCCAAACTTTGAAATACATAATTTAATTTGTCTCTTTTTAATATTTCCAACTGCATTTCTTGTGTAATGTTGTCAACATTTTTTAGATATAAAGAAGAACCATCGTCTCCTTTTCTATCACCAAATTCTTGTGTTAAATATGATATACCCGCAAATTCTTTTAAATAGTCATTTGGGGCCACATCATAATATTTTTCTAGTTCTGTCTCTGGGTCATTTGAACATAATATTTCATATATTTTTTCACCCTGTTTTGATACATTTTTTTCATCATCTAATGATACTTGATATATTGCTTCTTCTACCATGTTATATTCATGGTATGCATGTCTTATTTCCGCAAAGAAATCTATTTGTTCTTTAAGTAGATTGTTATCGATTTTATCTACCATTCCTTGAACTATTGTATCTACAATAAATAGTTCAAAGATTAATAATATTGACATTAGCAACCAGTTATTATGAGTAATAAGTATCGTAATCCCTGCTATCAACAAAAATATTAAAATTGCTTTTGTTAATATTTGGGCAGCTTCTTTTCTTGTTGTATATTCATCATCAATATTAACTATTTCAAGTCTTCTTCTTAATTTAAATAAATATCTTTTTAGAAAAGGTGTCCTAATAAGTCTTATGTATATTTTTTGGTACATAATATCTGTTGAAAATCCATCAGCTTTTGTACCTTCTTGTAATTTCTTCATTTTTGCATATTCAGATTTACCCATCATTTTCTTTAGGATAATATATGCTATAATGACGCCAATAAATAATACAACTATTCCTATTATTATATATTTTAGCATCTGTGTACTCATGTTCTAAGAACACCTCCTATGTTTTTTATTATTTTTCTGCTTTTGCACTTACTTTTCTTTCTTTTTTGATTTGATCTCCCCAGTATTTTTCAACAAAGGCATCAAATTCTCCTAAATCTGATTCATCCATATTAGCTCTCATCTCAGCTAAATTTTTGTCCGTAATTTTATTTGTAATTTGATATTCACCATCAACATATTCTAATACATTTTGATATCTGTATAAGTTTTGTTCTGTAACTTTTGAAAAATATGTTGTTGCATTTTCAAAGAATTTTTGAACTTTTCCATTCATAGTTTTTTCTGAATTATAATCATAATCATATGTTTTTTTATCAACTATTGGAATACATTCTGTTACTCTTTCTATATATCTTCTTCCTCTAAAGTCTTTTTGTAGATGTATATCAAAGTTTAATACTTGTACAACTTGTTCTTCTGCTGTTTTTTCATTTTTGAATACACCAGCTCTTAACATAGAGTTACGTAGAGCTGTTACTAAGTCTGGGAATGTTTTAGCATGGTGAGTAAATAATGTAAATTTAGATGCAACCTGTGCAGATTGAATCATCCAAGATGCTACGGGATCTGTTGCAACCTCACCTATGATGTTTACAGAACCATCGGTTTTTTTCTGTACGTCCAAACATTCTTGTCCAGATATTGCGTCTGTTTCACGCATTGACAAAATGTTTCTTGTTGGATAAACTTTTCTTAAGTGCAACTCGAAAGCAGTTTCTGTAATACGTAAGTTCATTGTTTCATATATATTTTCAATCATACCCATAAGTAGTGTTGTTTTACCACAACCTTGCTCACCAGTGATTGATGTAATTCTTGCTCCTTTTACAAGGAATTTTAATAAATCTATTACTTTGTCACTACCTGGCATCTCTCCTGTCCATTGCTCGACTGTTGCTCTTTTTACGTCAAACTTTCTTACAAAGAATGCCCATGTTTCTGACATTGATGGTCTTACTACAACAACACGTGAACCATCTTTCATTTCATTGATTTTATAACCATTTGTGTCTGATAACTGTCCTGGGTTATTGTATTTATAAATATTTTGACATACCCTTTTTAATTCTGATTCTGTGCCAAATGATAAGAATGCTAAACGTATTGATTTACCTTGGAAGAATATCCATATACTGTCACAAGCTCTTGGAACTTTATGTTCAGCAACTTGGTCTAAATAATCTCCATCTGTTTGTGCAACTTGGCTTAAGAAACTTTCTGGCAAACCAGATACACCACCAGATACACCATCTATGTTCATATCTCTTATCTCATCTATTGAGCTATATCCTTTATAGTGTTGATATATTCTTTGAACAACAATTTCTAATTTGTCATAGAATGACAATGTGATATTTTCTTTTTCAAATATTTCACTTATCTCGTCATCTGTTATTACATAACAAGGTTTTGTTTCACCTTGCAAATATTTTAGTGTAGCAAGATTATATCTCTTGATTAATTGTGTTAATGCTTCATATCCAAATTCTTTTTTATAAACATATATTAAAATATCAAATTTGTCTTGCGGTGTAAGCAATGATGGCATATCAAATGGAATTGCACTTGAAATGTTTGCTTCATTTACACCATATTCTTTTGATAAAAGGTCAAATATAAGTTCTTTTACATATCTTTTATCATTTACATCTCCATATGTACAACCTTTTAAAGCCTTTTTTAAAGCGTACTTTTTATTTTTTCTACGTTTTAATTCTTCTTCTGACAAACCAATATCATATAAGTTTACTTTTGTAATTTCGTCAAGTCTTTTCTTAATATAGTCTCTCATCTCATCTAAAGTATATGTTTTTTCGTCTTTTTGTACTTCTTCTTCCACTTCTGCATTTTTATTTCTTTTTACAAAATATGCTATGCCTCCACCGGCAAGTATTATAACAACTAGTGTTAATATTATATTAGTTAGTGTCATTTTTTCACCTCATTTTCATTTGCAATTCTTGCAATTTTTTTATAATTTTCTCCATAAGTTCTAGCACATCTTGCATAAAAATATAATTTTCATCTGATGTGTCTTTTATACTTCTTAGCCTTAAGAATAAGTCCGGCACTGTTGCATCTTCTGCTGCTTCAAAGTACAATATATTGAATGGTACTACATTAAGCTCTTTTCTCTCTTGCATATATTTCATAACATTTCTTGAATTGTATTTTGTGTTAGCTATATATTTTCCTATAACAGGTAATGTTTTAGGATTTCCTATATTTGCATTTTTTTGTCTTTGAATTAGATATCTGTCTAGACTTGACTTTTTTTGTGATAATACATAAACATTCAAGTTAGATATGTTAAGAATTTCATCTCTTAAGTTCTCTGGTATTAATTTATCTAAATCGACCAGAACCATGTCATAATACTGATTTGCAACTTTTATTAAATCTATATAATATTTTTGAATTTTTTCGTATTCTTTTAGATTGGTTTCTCGAGTAACTTCTTTCGCACCTAGAAAACCATTTATGATTTCTAGTCTTTCTTTAAAAATTACTTTAGTGTAATCTGTTATTACATTTGGTGTTAATTTGTTAGCTGCTATTAATTTTATAAGACCTTCAATTCCATTTTCAACAGCTATATTATTTGACTTAATTCCAAATAATTTTAATGTTTTTTGTGTTTCATCTCCCCAAAAACAATTTTTTATTGTTGGATCTTGAAAACTTGTTGATATTAATAGAATTTTATAATTGCGTTCTATAGCCATTCGAGTTGCAACTGCAACTGCAGTAAGGGTTTTCCCTGTTTGGTCTCTCTCATCATTCCAAAATGTTACAATTGGCATTTTCTTCTCCTTCTAAATATTAAAGACTTTTAATTATGTTTCTAATTTCTCTTTTATCTATTTCTTCGTCTATATCTTTTGCTAAAAATTCAATATTGTTTCTATATTCATTACTCAAATTTCTAAGTTTTATTTCATTCAAACGCTGATTTTCCATTATTTCAGACCAATCACCGTTTTCTAATATAAAATATATTTTTTCTTCATTCCATATTGCTTTTGATCCAAGCACTAAAAAGTTGAAATATTCTTCTTCTTCTTTAAGCATATATCTTGTATAAAATATTCTTGTCATTCTAGTAGGCACTCCTAGTTGGCTTATTATTTCGACTCCTTTTTTTAATGAATACATATCAAATGATGTTACATAGTATATTTTTTCAGAAGATTGTAATGCAAATCTTGTAACACCTTCAAAACTATCTGTATCTACTATCACATAATCATATTCTAAATTTTCATTTTCCTCTAGTCCCATATATTGTCTTAGTTTTTCAAAGCTGTCTAGTCCAACTGCCACATCTATATTCTCATAAGTTGTTATATATGACTTAGTTGGGTTTATAACCGGTACAACATATTTACATTTTTGTGTTATTGTGTCGTCTATTACTAGGACTTTTTTGCTTGTCATTGCTAATACTTTGGCTACACTTAATATTACATCTGTCTTATCATAGGCTCCTATAAACCCTATTTTTTTCATATGTTTTATCTTCCTTTCTTGCAATACTGCATGTTTTACAACTTATTTAAAGTTCTTTTAGCAAGAGGATTCTCTTGCTAAAAGTTTTAATTTGAAGATGTTGTTGCATCAGTTCCTGTAGTTCCGCTAGCTAAAGATTCTAAATATTTTTGTCTTGATGTTATTTCATTTGTTATTTTTTCTTCTGATTTATCAGATATATTTGAATTGTAATCTTCTGTTGAATTTATTAATGATTGTAAATAATCATTTCTACTCTTCTTAGCAGAGTCTGAATATCTTGCAGCTAATTCTGCGCTTGCTTGAGTTACAATGTTAGGATTTGATTGAATTAGTGCTGTTACTGCTGCATTTGGTGTATATGTTGGTAATGATGCTGCTTGCATTCCTGCTTCGACATATTTGGTTGCATATAATCTTGAGCCTAACAAACCATATGCCTCTACAATTGCACTTGACATTGATAATATTTCATCTTCTCTTAAATTCAATCTTACTGTGTCTGCCACATATGAACCATCAGAATTTACTGGAATATTGGCTTGTGCTTTTGATACTACTATGAAGTCTTGTCCACCTGGTGTCATTAATCTTACATCAACATAATCATTTGTCATCAAGTCAACTGGTAATACTATCATATTATATTCTTGTTGTCTTGTATCATCTGTTACAACTTCATCAGATTGTACAACAAGATTTGGTGTTGCAACTGTATTTTTATTCATTGTTACTTTTGCAACTACTGGTACATTTTGCAAAGATAAATATGTTTTAACTCTAGTTCTTTGTGTTGAAGTTGTCATTGAATCTGTATCTAATTTATACACATAATATGAACCAGTTGCTGTTTCTTGGTATACTCTTGTAATTATATCATTAGTATTTGAAGCATCTACTATATATGCACCATCATCATCTTGTAGTACATTATCTCTAGATGATACTTCTGTTAATGAATTCACGTCTCCATTGTATTTATCTGTGCATTTGTATTTTTTGCCATTGATTTCTACAACCTCTATAATAGAATCAGGTTCATTTATGTATAAACCTTGTTGGCTTTTACTAAATGATGTGTTTGTTATATTGTTATAGTAGTCTGTGCTAAATGTTTTTCCGTCTTTTGTTTGTAAATACCATGTGTCTATAACTGAAGATGTTGCAGTCGCATTGCTTGGTATTGCGTCTTGACTAATTTGTTTCGTAACAAACATGTCTTGTGTTATTACTTGACCAGATTTTACGTCTTGACTTAAAACATATACATTTCTTTTTGAGTCAGCTTCTGCTTTTAATTGTTCTGTCTTTTGTTTAAGTTGCACGAATAATAATGCTACTATTACCCCCGCTATTAATAATGTTATTATCACTCCTAATAGGAATGAATTTCTTGCTTTTCTTTGCATTGGATTTGATGCCATTTTTTATTTCCTCCTTATTTTCCGCATTTATATGCTTTATATGCTATCTTTATTAATTTTACCTCTTTTTTTTATTAAAATCAACAATATGTGAATTTTGTAATATAAACTTAATATTTTTGTAATATTTTTGTAATATTGCACACGTGAGATCGCTTTTTTTCCGTGCAAAATTGCACACGCGAGCTCGCTTTTTTTCCGTGCAAAATTAAATTAAATTATCTAGCGCATATGCAACACCATCTTCTATATTTGAATATGTTATTTTATCTGCAATTTCTTTTACATATGGTGTACTTTGCCCCATAGCAATTCCTAGTTTTGCTTTTTCAATCATCATTTTATCATTCAAATTATCACCAATTGTAACAATCTGTTCTTCAGCTATTTGCATCTTATTTTTTAATACTTGTAGTGCATTCCATTTATCGACATTTTTTGCAGAAATTTCCGTATAAAAATATTCTATCGGAACATCTTCTGTTCCTTGTTTTATCATCTTTCTAGACATATGTGACACTTCTAGTACTTCAATATCATTTATTTCTTTTAATTTCCTCATTATAGAATTAAATATAGATTTACTACTATCACACACTGTTATCTTTAATACTTTTTCATCTCTTTCTTGTATATAATGATAAATATCACTTACTATATTAATATGAGTTTTATCTTTCTCTTCCTTATTTAAATTTTCTTTATTGTAATATAACACATTGGCTTGTAAACTTTTAGCCAAAATTTCCTTTTCTGTATAAATATTATAATAAATGCTATTTTCTTCGCAAATTTTTATAATATCTAAAGTTTTTTGCTTTTTTAAAGTATTTTCGTATATTATTTGATCATTTGCTATATCATATACAATAGCTCCATTTCCTGAAATAAAATATTTATTGCTATTTATTTCTTTTGCAATTGTTTTTATCGAATCAATTGGCCTTCCTGATGCAATAATTACTTCTATCCCTTTTAGTTGTGCTCTTTCTATTGCTTCCTTTGTTTTCTGTGTTACCACTCCATATTGATTTAGCATTGTACCATCTAAATCAATTGCTACTAATTTATTCATTTTTCTTTTTTTCCTTTCTTGCACACGTGAGATCGCTTTTTTTCCGTGCAAAACTGCACACGTGAGATCGCTTTTTTTCCGTGCAAAACTGCACACATGAGATCGCTTTTTTTCCGTGCATACACCCGAAATCGCTTTTTTTCCGTGCAATTTACAGAAAAAAAGCAGGATAGAATGCGTAAAAAAAAGCAAAAATTTCCTGTTTATTTTTCTTTCAAATTGTACATCATAAGTTTAGAAAAAGCAATAGTTTTTTCTAAACAATAATAATGTTATATATAGCAGGAGGTGAATAACATGTCAAACACAAACAATAGTAATAAAAAATTAGTTCCAGAAGCTATGAGCGCTTTAGATAAATTTAAATACGAAGTTGCCTCAGAAGTAGGTGTTACTTTAAAAGATGGATACAATGGTGATATATCAGCTAAAGATGCTGGTAAAATAGGTGGAAATATGGTTAGAAAAATGATTCAACAAGTTGAAAACAATATGGCTAATAAGTAATTTTACTAGTTAGGTCTAGTATTTACTAATCGTATTTTAAGTATGTATAATAATTTATTTTATTATTTATTATATTTCATGTATATTTATGCATTTGTTGCATATAATATAAGTAATGGCAGAAGTATTTTTCTTGATTTTATATATGATTTTTATGTTTTTTGTTTAAGCATATTAGCATACATAAAGGCAGGAGATGTGCTCCTGCCTTTTCTTTTATATAATAGGATTTTCAAAGATATTTCTATTTTGCTCCCATAATTTTTATTCTATATAAATTCATTATTTAAAACTTTTTGTGCATTTAAAGTTGTTAATTCTTCAAGTTTTTCTGACGAAATCCACTTACCTAATTTTTTTATAATTCTAGGAATCTCCGGGTAAACTTGTCCTGCTCTATGGACATCTGACCCCAAAAAGCTTATCCAATCATTTTTTAATAGTTTTTTTAATGTTCTCTTTGTTTCTATTCCATACATTCCTATAGCACTTCCATAATTTGATTGAAAAAGTGCTCCCATATCTTTTAGTTCTTTTACAAATGTAATATCTTCTTTCACATAGCTATAACGTTCTGGATGAGCAATTATTGGTCTATATCCTCTTTCCATTAAATTATAGACTATTGATTTAGCAAATAATGGTTTTGAGTTCATAGGAAGTTCAAATAATAGGTAATCGGTTCCATTTATTGTTGACGCTTTTTGTTGTTCTATTAGTTTTATCATTTCTTCTGTTACATAAATTTCGCTTCCTAAATATAAATTCATATTTGTTAAATTATTGCTTTGTATTTGTTTTTTTAATTGCTCTACTAAAGAGCTTCTACTACTTTCATCGCATTCGTAATATCCTTGTAAATAATGTGATGTTGAAATAATTCCCGTAAAGCCAACTTGCTGTGCTTCTTTTATTAATTTTATTGATTCCTCAATATTTCTTGAGCCGTCATCTATATTGGGCAATATATGTGAATGAAAATCTATCATTAAAAATTCCTCTTATCTCTATTCTCTTTTTCTTTTTGCAAATAATCATTAAATTGTTTTAACATCTCAGCAGCTCTATCTTCAGGCGATTTGGCTTGTTGTTGTGGTTGTGTATGTTGTTGTGATATATTTGGTTGTTTTTGACCTTGATTTTGATTCATATTTTGATTTGTATTTGAGTTTGCATTAGTATTTATATTTGAATTTTGAGTTCTTTGTTGTGGACGCTGCTGTTGATTTTGCTGAGGTGTTTGATTATGTGGACGTTGATTTCCTTGTTTTCCTTGATGTTGCTGTGCAGCATTCCTAGATTCATTTGAGTTTCTATCTCTTTTAATCATGTCATTTGCCCTATTTCGTTGAGCTTGTCTTCTTTGTTCAAATTCCATTTCTTGTTTTTTTCTAGAATCCACTTTCATAGCATCAAAAGAATAATAATAAGTTTCATTTATTTTCTTTCCTGAAACAGGTTTTTTATTATAAACTATTCCTGCAATTCTTCCGCCAACATTTTGAATATCTCTAATAACTTTTGACAAGTCATCTTTTTTTACCATATTATGTCCTGTTACTATAATAGTTGAATCAACTATTCTTGATAATACTACAGCATCAGTTACTAGTTTTGATGGTGTACCATCTATAATTATCAAATCAAACTCTCTCTTTAATTCATTTAATAATGCTGTCATACGTGATGAAGCTAATAATTCTGACGGATTTGGTGGTATATTTCCAGCAGGTAACAAATACAAGTTTGGCACCTCTGTTTCCCTTACATATTTGCCTAGGTTGTTTCCGTCATTATTCTCATTCATTCCTGCTAAATAATTAGATAATCCTGGGCAAGCTTCTACTCTAAATATTTTATATAGCGAACATTTTCTCATATCCGCATCAATTAAAAGTACTCTTTTATTGGCTTGTGCAAATGTTATAGCCAAGTTTGATGATATCCAAGACTTTCCTTCATTTGGTATTGTTGATGTTACTAGTAATGTTCTAAGTTTTTTATTAGAGTTTATGAATTGTACATTAGTTCTTAAAGTTCTAAATAATTCAGAAACATGAGATTTTGGGTCTTCATATGCTATTAGTTCTCTTCTCATTTGTTATTTCTCCTCCTTTTTTTGTTATCATTGTTTTCATAAAGTGGCATTGTTGCTAATACTGTTTGTTTAAAAATTTTTTCAATGTCATCCTCAGATTTTATTGTTGTATCCAACATATTTGAAACCAATACATACAATACTGCTATTACAGCTCCAACAAATGCGAATATAATAACATCTTTTATATGATTTACATTATATGGTGATTGTGGCACTTCTGCTGCGTCTACAACATGAACGTTTTCAACTTTATAAAATTCTTTTACATTTTCTATGAACACTTTAGACATCTCATTAGCAATCTTAGTTGCTAAAACAGGGTCTTCATTTTTTACTGAAATTTCAATAAACTCAGTATCTTCTGTTGCAGTTACACTTACGCTATTTTTTAATACATCTTCATCCATATTTAAAGATAAATTAGATATTACATTTCTTATAACTTTATCACTTTTTACAAGTTTACTATATGTAGAAACTAACTTTGAGTTTAATGTAACATCTGTAGTTGTTATTGATGTTGAACCTGCATTAACAGATGAAGAGTTCGTTGCAAGTAACAAACTTGTTTTTGCCACATATTTAGGCTTTACGCATGTTGACGTATATATTATGCCTATAACTGCAGAAATTGCTACGACTAATATTATTTGTATTTTCTTTTCCCAAAACATTTGTAATAATTCTTTTAAATCTAGTTCTTCCATTATATTCTTTTCCCTTCCCGAGTATAATTATTTTATTCAGCCTCATTTTGTTCAGGCTCATCTTTTGTTTTTTTATTAACTTTTATTGATACATATATTCCAAGTATAATTACGGCAAATATGCATGTTCCTAATGCCAACAAATTAATTTTATTTAATACATCTTGAATAATTGTTACCAAACAATTTGAAAATACATCATTAAAAATTTTTATATTTTTTACATCTACATTTGATGTTATTATTTGGCAAGCTACAATTTGAAACATTGATGCTGACATTAATGCAATTCCCAAAGCTTGAATATCTTTCGAAATTTTCTTTTTATTTATTATAATTATTAAAATTAAATCTATAAAAAATACTATTAATAATGTATTATACACCTTATTTAACAAGGTATTTATTTTGTTATACATTTTATTAATTTCTGTCTCGTATTTGCTATGAACTAAAGTATCTGTATATTCTTGGCAGATGTGTTTTACAAATTCATTTATTGCACTTTCGTTTTGCTTATTTTTTATTCCAGATTTGTCAATATTTGCATTTAACTTTTCTGAAATTTCAGTTGTATCTATACTTTGATTGGTTCCACTATATATATTGTTTAACATGATATTAATATCTTTTTTTACTTTGTCTTGTGAACATATTTCTTTTAACACTTCTTCATCTAACCCTGATTGATATATATAATTTTCAAAATTTGATTCTACCAATTTGTATGTTCCAGAATAAAAATCTGTTTCTTCTAATTTTTGTACAACATAATCTTTATTTAAAACAGTTGAAAATGCAATTGCAAATAATCCAAGTCCTATTATAGCTACTGTTAGTATCATTATAAATATAAATTTTAGAAGATTTACTAATACTTTCATTTTTATTTTCCTTTCCTATTATGCTTATTTTTCTAATTCTGCATATACAACATATCTTTGAGTTGCATATCCAACATTGTTAAATGGATAACATGTATATACCATCAAAATTTCTTTATCTCTTTGAATTGGTAGTTTATCTACTTCTGTTTCTTTTATTAATTGCATATCATAAATTTTATATACATATTCTCCATATGATGTTGTAACTTTTATTTCGTTTCCTATTTGTAATTCTGAAAATCTTCTAAACATTTTTTTTGAATTGTGCCCCATATATATTATTGAACCACCTTCGCCTGGAAAGTAGCTTCCACTAGAATGTCCCACTCCTTTTTTTAGGATATCTAATGTGTCTCCATAATATACAGGTAAATTAACTCCTATCTTGTCTATTTCTATTGTTGCATATTGTGTTCCATATTCTGGATAATTTTTTATTGTTGTTTTTTCGTTTTCATTGTCAGTACTAATTACTGGTGCTGCTTGCTCACCTTGATTGTTTGTTGCTATTGATACTTTATTTGCTAAAGTAAATATATTATCTATTTTTCGCCCTAAAAATAGTTTTATTGCTAGTAATAATAGCACAGTAATTAATAAAGCAACTATTATGCTACTAATAGTTGCTTTTACTGATTGTACTAGTTTATTTTTCATTTAAAATTCTCTTTGTTGCAACAGTGATAGCAAGGGCAATTACTGCTATTACAGAAGTTGTTAAAACAACATTAACATTATTTCCTGTATATGCTAATTTTCCATTATTGTTTCCAATTGTTTCAATTAGTTTTCCAGCATTGTTGTAAATTTCAACTGTATTCTTTTTGAATACTAATTTAACGTCTATTATATCTGCTGCTGAGTTAGCTATTGATTTTATTTGGTCTTTTTGAGCATCTGTTAATTTGCTGTAGTCTGTTGTTCCAGCTGCTTCCATTACAGCTATTGCTTCGTCTGCTTTTGCAACGATTGCATTTGCTTGTTCATCAGTTACAGTATTTTCTGATAAATATCTTTCTACTTTTACTTTATCAGCTGATGTCATTCCATATTTTTTTCCTTTTGCATATAATTCGTCTGCTAATGTTGCTGTTGTTGCAGCATTTACCAATGTTGCACATGCCATTACTATTACGGCTGTTAAAATTGATATTAATAAACTCTTTTTCATAATTATCTCCCTCTCTTTTTTTATTTTACTATTTGATTATAACATTTTATATTTTATTGTGCAATAGTTTTTTGAAATTTTTTGTTGTTTTATAAATTGCAATAAAATCTTCTGATTAATCTATTATCAAATGTTATTGTTTTAAATTCTGCTTTATATTTTTTCTCTGATACATCTGCACTATATACATATTTTATTTCTAACTGTGTTGTTAGATTTTTTACCATTCCTCTTTTTATTTTTCTTTGTATTGTTCTCACACTTTTATTTAATAATTTTGCTATCTCTGAACATGCCTTCTTTTCTATGTTATACCATCTTTCTATTTGTGTTTTTTCAACATAATTTAAATGTTGGTATTTCTTTTTTTCTATTTTTTTGTTATAATCTTTTTGACACATATTTTTACAAATCCTTTCAATGTTTTCTTGACAATCACATTGTATCATTTGTAATCTTATGTGTCTATTTTTATTTCAAAGTGCGTCACTTAATTTTACCATTTATAAATTTTTTGTTGTTTTTTAAGTTTAATATTATTTTTAAAATTATTATATAAAAAACACATCCTATTATTGCACCCGCAGTATCTATCAAAACATCTGTAAATCGGCTTGTTCTGCCTATTACGAACAGTTGGTGAAATTCATCTGTACATGCATATATAAATGATATTATTATTGCAATTATTATTGATTTTGACTTTTTTATATTATATTTTTGCATACAATTCAATATTAAAATACTTAATATGCAATATTCACTTGCATGCATACATTTTCGTAATGGCGTATTTAATTTTTCTACAAGTCGTTCTTTTAGTGCCTCTCCATTGTTTTTAGGCTTTTCTGCAACTTCTTTATTAGGTTCTGTTGTTGTCTTCTCCTCTGACTCCACACTTTCTTTTGAGTCTAAATTTTTTATTGTATTTACAGTTTCTTTTATTGCTTCTTTACTTTTTTGATTCGATTCTTCCCCTGACATTGCAGAAAAAGTAAATATTACTGCCATCCAAATTATTATTGATATTATATTTATAACTTTTTTCATTTTTTTACTTATTTCCATCTACATTCTCTATATTTATTTCCCATATATAGCCATATTCATTATAAGAAAATCTTACATTATATTTTTGATAAATTGATATACAATCTGCTATCTGGTATATGTTGCTAGGATATCTTACACCATAACTTCTTGAACCATTTAGCCCTGCTTTCATCTGCCCATCATTTGCAAATTCTTTTAAAATGCTATCTACATTTGTACGTATACATACACAACTTTTTATTGTATCTTGACTTTTATATAATTCTTGATTGTTATCAGCAGCAAGTTTTAACAAACGTTTTACTTCTCCGCCACTTCTAATTCCACTATATAATTCATATTGTTTATTACGTGTCATTGCTTCCATATCAGCTATTGTTGATTCTGCATTTTCGCTCTCACTTGATTGTGAATATATATACTCTCCTAATGAAATTACTAATAGTGCAAAAAGAACACTTGCAGCTATGATTAAAGCTTTATTAGTATTTCCCATATACTAATCCCCCTCTTAGTTTTTTCTTATTACCTTTTGGCTATTCTTTTCACTTTCCAATAGATTCTTTTTATTATACTTGGTGTATATGTATATTTTTTTACCAATTTATCAAATGGCATTTTGTCTAAATTTTCGAAGAATTTTTTTCTATTATAATCTGGTTTTACAGATTTTGTCATACTTGGATTATATCGTATTGCTTCTTCAAAATCAACCTCTTTATACATTATTTTGTCTTTTATTTGTTCAAATATCTGCTTTCCTTTTTCTGAATTTACTATTACTAAAGATGTTCCTTTGTCATCATCCATTTCTGGAGCAACATTCTCTATTCCCCAAAAGTCTGCTAATGTTATGTCTGATGCTCTATTCTTTTTCTTGAATTGACAGTTGTAACATGATTCTCTTAAGCTTGTGTTTCTCAAGAATGCTTGCATATATGGGTCTTGATCCAAATTATTTATATAATTCTGACCATCTTTATATTCAAACTTCATGCTGAATTTTCTCCAGCCTTCATCTTTATTTCTAAATGATATATTTTCTGGATTCTGACCTGATTGTTCTTTTCTAAATTTCAAATACCTTTCCCATACTTTATGTGGTGGAACTCCATGACAAATTATGTCTTGTGTATACAATTTTTCATATTCTTTATTCAAATATTTTTTTAGCCCTTCAATTTGACATGGCGTTCCTGTAAATAGCACATATCTTCCATCTTCTAAAAATTCTTTTACTTTTTTTAAACTGTCTCCAATTTGACTTTGTGCATATTTGGATCCTCTGAATTTTTCACAGTCTTTTTTGTTTTCTGCATATGTATGAATTATGCTATAGTTCTCATCAAATGCAACGCCAAATACTACACCATTTTTTTCTAGTATTTGGTTAGCTATCAATGAGAACATTCCACCAGAAGAGCTTTGCTCTCTTATAATACTATTATTGTTCACACAAGCAAATGCTTTAGGTTTATCATTCATTCTAAGACTCCTATAATTTTACTTTTTTAATAGTTTCTTTAAAGGCTTTATAACTAATTCTCTTTCATATTGATTAGTTCCAAATTTCCACATTACACTTAAATATAAAACTGCATAAATTAGTATTTGAATAATTAATTTAAAAGTATTATTTATTGGACAAATCCTTTTTACTACAATCCCAATTACTGTTACTATTAATACTGGTATACTCATTTTAAGAATATTTTTCCAAAATTCTGGTATATTTATATGTGTCTTTTTATAGTAAAAAATATTCATAAATATTATCTGACCACAAATTATTGATAAGGCTGTTCCTATTGCAGCTCCTATTCCTCCATATAATTTTGCTAAAAATATAGTGACTATCAAGTTAAATATTGCAAAAACAAATAATACTATAACTCTAAGCTTATACTGGTTTTTAGCTTGTATTATGTTTAAGCCAACATTCTGTATTAATGGTATTGTTAGCGGTAACATTAATATGCAAGCAATTATGTATGATTGGCTATATTCTGGTCCAACCCATAAAAGATTTATAAATTCTTGTCCATATAATACAAATCCTGACATTATTAATGCCATTACTATGTATTGAATTCTCCCTGTTTGTATAAATACCTGTGAAAATTCTTCATCAGTAGCTTTTTGTTCTTCCATCTTAGCTACTTTAGGCAACATTACTCCTGCAATAGCAGTTGAAAAATTCAAATACATTTGATTTAACTGGCTTGCTACTGAATATATAGCTACTACAGCTGTACCTGATATTGTTCCTAAAATAAATTGATCCACATTCCAATTTATTTTGTCCATAATACTATTTAAAAATATCCATACCGAATATGCCATTATTTCTTTTAGTAACTTTATATCTATCTTACCAAATTTAAGTTTAATATGTAATTTTTGTTTACAATATACATAGTTTAATATCAGTGTTCCCAAATTAAGTACTGTATTTAAAATAACTAAAGCTATTGATTTATATCCAAAGTTTAGCAAAACTAACATTACTATAGGTGTAGCTATAATTCTTATTAAATTAAGTAACTTAGAAAATATAAATTTTTCATATGCTGTTATTATTGAGCTAAATACACTTAATGGAAATGTTAACACCAAATTTAATGTTAATATTCCCATCAAAACTTTTGCTTTTTGCAATTCCTCATGTGTCATGGAATTTCCAAATAATTTATCGACATTTATCCATAAAATAGCTCCTATAATTCCTGCTATGATACCAATTATCGTATAAATTATAAGAAACATTCCATGTAGCTTTTCTTCTTTTTCTTTTTGCTTGCTTACCCTATATTTTGTTGTATAAATTATTATTGCATTTCCAAAGCCAAAATCTAATATTGTTAAATAGGAAATAACCGCTGTGACTAATGAATATAATCCATATTCTGATTGCCCTAGTTTTGCTGTTAATATTGGTGTATATAATATTCCAACTAGCATGTTTACTACAATTATGGCATATGATAATATAGCTCCCATTTTTATTTGACTTTTTTCTTTCAATTGATGCTTCCTTCCTTATTTTTCTCATCATTGCTGTTATTTAAGATTTTTTCTATATACTCATTTGTTTTTTCTTTTTCTAATTCGAGTATTTTATAACATTCTGTATAATCACATTGTAACAGTTCTTCTGGTATTTTTCCGTCTTTACTATATCTTTCTTGTAATTGAAATTTTGATAATAAAGTTTCTAATCTTGAATTCATATTTACAATATTATCTTCTCTATCAAAAACAACAAATGGTTTATTGTAAATTATAGAAAATATTGAACCATGATAAGAATCAGTACATATCATAAAGGCATTTTTTACTAAGTATAAAAATTCACTTGGTCCTGATGCATATAATGAGTCATTTTTATCCATTAAATTAATTATTGTACAACCATTTTGAGTTGCTATATTTTCTATTTCTTTTCTTCTTTTTTCTGATAAATTACTTAGAAAATAATTTAATATGTATTTGTCCGTTGTTAATTTTCTAGGTTTTTTAGAAACCTTATCCCATTCTTCTGCTGTTAACATCATTGTTGGATCTATTAGTACTTCTGCATCTTTTCTTCCTGTTAGTTCTTCTATTATTTCTTTGCCTCTATCTTCTCTTACAGAAAGATTTTGCATTTCTAATAAGTTGTTTTTATAATACTCTTTTAATTCTTCTGGTATTTCGCTAATTCCAAAACTTGCACTAAAAGAACTTCTTTTTTCTTTTGGTGCAAATTTTAGAAAGTCTATGTCTGACATTCTATTGAAGTTTAGATTCCAAACTTGGTCACTTCCCGTTATGTAATAGTCATATTCCTTTTCTAATTTATTAGGAATGTAATTCATGTCTATATGATATTTTGAATATTTTATATTTTGGTTAAATTTCATAAAGTTGTTGTATCTCTTGTATTTTGGCTTTATGATTAATATTCTTTTTATTAGCTCTTTTAGTTTCTTTTTAATATATCCTTTTCCAACTATTCCTTTTTGATTCAATATTGTCTCTACTTTTATTTTGTACTTTTTTAGTATCTCTTGTGTCGCATAATTTTGTAGTCTGTTTCCTAAATTACAATCATCATTGATTGTTAGAATTGCTAGTTTTCTCTTTTTTTTCATTTGTTTTATATATATTATTATCAAATATTTTTTTAATATCGATAATTTACTCCTTACTTTTATATTGTAGCTAAAAACTACTTGTTTTAGATATTTACGAGCATTATTAATGTATTTTTTTATAACATGCTCTGGCAAATAATTATACTTTATAAACATTTGTAACGAATGATTCACATATTCGTTTCTAATTAGTCTGTCTAAATTATTTATTTTATTATCTACTGCTAATTTACTCATTTTATCAAACGCAATAAATTCAGTATACATTTTTTCATTATATGCTTTTTGATTTGTTACACTGCCTTCTCTTCTATAATAATTATAACCTATATACTTTGAAAAATATATTGGTTTATTACAATGCAATAAATAATTAAATACAAATAATCTATCTTCATTATAACAAATATCCTTATCAAATCTAATATTATATCTATCAATAATCTCTTTTTTAAATAATTTATTGAATATGAAACCTTGATAATTCATATTATATTTTCCATTCAAAAATAATATTTTTAAAGTTTTAGTTTTGCTTAAAATAATATCATTTTCCAACTTATTTATATTATCAATCAAGTTATAGTTCTCAAATACTCTATGGTACGAGCATATGCTCATATCATTATTCTTTATATTCTCGTATAAAATTTCTATAGTATCTTTTTCTATCCAATCATCACTATCTATAAATAATAAATATTTTCCATTTGCCTTTTCTATACCAAAATTTCTTGTCTCTGATACTCCATCATTATTTTTGTTATAAAATCTTACATTATTATATACTTTTTCAAAATTTTGACATATATTTATACAATTCATACTAGTTGAGCCATCGTTGATAAGTATAATTTCTATATTTTTATAAGTTTGATTAATTATACTTATTACACATTTTTCTAAGTACTCTTCCGTATTATAAATTGGAATAATAACAGATATTAGTTCTTTCATTTATTTCCCCTTTTTGCATAATCTTTTCAAACTTTTGTACTATATATTGCTTTTGGTTTTTAATTTTAGTCTTATCAATTCTATTCCATCATTAATCATTTTATCCTTTAGTATAAATAATAATATAAAATATATAGCTCCCGCAATTAATATTTGAATCATAATTGAAATTATATTGTTTGTTATAATTTTTCCTGCTATTAAACTCATAACAAGCATTATTATACTTGCTATTACATAATTTCTCATAAGTTTTATAATTTTCAAAAAGCTTATTTCTTTTCTCACCATATAAAACTGCACACCTGTTACAGTAAACTCTGCAATAACAGTGGCTATTGAAGCTCCCACAGCTCCCCATAATCTTATAAAAATCATGTTTAAAACAAAATTTACTATTGCTCCAGCAGTAACAGAAATAGTATATTCTTTTTGTTTCTTTGTTGGTAATAAATATTGTGTTCCTATAACATTGCTTAGCCCTATTGCTAAAACGATAGGTACAATTATATTTATTAATATAATAACCTTTTCATATCCACTACCATAAAAAATTGGTACAAACTTATTTGCAATACTTATCATTCCAAACATTAGTGGAAAAACAAGCATTAAAACAAATTGAAAAGACCTATCCATATATTCTCTTAGTTTCTTTTTATCGCCTTTTGCAAATGTACTCGCCATTCTTGGTACCATAACAGTTCCTAAAGCTGTAGATATTGTTATTAATAATTTTATCATTTTTTGAGCTTGTTCGTAAAATCCAACTTCTGATTTGTCTTCTACAATAGATCCTATCATTGTCTTATCTAATACTGTATATATTTGAACTGCAACTTGCGGTATAAACAATGATATAGTTGGTTTTAAATGTCTAAAAATTTGTAATTTTTTTATTTGAATCTTTTCTATATATTTAGGTATATACATCCATAATGATATATTTCCAAAAAATGTTGACAATACATATATTAAAAAATATTTATTTAAATCATTAGAATTTTTTACAAATGTAAAAATACATATTACACTAACTACTTTTACAATTGTATTTCTTATAACTGTCTTTTTAAATTCTTCAATCCCTTGAAAGAACCAACTAATATCTAAAGCATTTGCTATTATTTCTAGCATTAATATTCTATAATAAATGCAATATTGTCCCCTCATTGCAAATGTAATATAGAATATTATCATTGATATTCCTAATGTAATAAACCTCATTAATAATATTTCATAAAAAACTTTACTTCTCTTTTCTTTGTCTTCCTGTACATATGCAATTTCTCTTTGACCATACATTGCTACACCCAAAGAACCAAATAATATAAAATATGTGGTTATTGAAAGTGTATAACTATATATTCCAATTGCTTCTGCACCTAATACTCGTGATAAATATGGAGTTGTTATTAAAGGAACTATCATTACTAAAATTTGATATGTTAAGTTATAAATATAATTTTTCTTTACACTTTTAGCCATAAATCTCTTCCTTTACACATTTTAATGCTTCTTCTATTACTTTATCCATATCATAATATTTGTATTGTCCTAATCTGCCACCAAATATGACTTTTTCGTCTTTATTTGCTAATTCTTTGTATTTACTATATAATTCATTATTTTTTTCATTATTAATTGGATAGTATGGTTCTTTATCTTTTGTCCATTTATCTGAATATTCTCTTGAAATTACTGTTTTAGGTTGCGTTCCAAATTCAAAGTGTTTATGTTCTATTATTCTTGTATATGGAACTTCATACTCAGTATAATTAATAACTGCATTTCCTTGAAAATTTTCTTTGTCTAATACTTCATTTTCAAATCTTACACTTCGATACTCTAGTTCTCCATAGCAATAATTATAATACTGATCTATTGGTCCTGTAAAAATAATTTTTGAAGCCAGCTTGTCTAATTCTTCTTTATTTTCAAAGTAATCACAATTCAATCTCACCTCAATACCATCAAGCATTTTTTCCACAATTTGAGTATATCCCCCAATTGGAATTCCTTGATATTTATCATTAAAATAATTATTATCATATGTAAAGCGAACTGGTAATCTTTTAATAATGAAACTTGGTAGTTCTGTTGCCTTTTGTCCCCATTGCTTTTCTGTATATCCCTTTACTAATTTTTCATATATAGTTCTTCCTACTAATTTTATAGCTTGCTCTTCTAAATTCTTAGGTTCTTCGATATCAATATTTTCCAGCTCTTCATTGATTTTTTGTTTTGCTTCTTCTGGCGTAAATACTCCCCATAATTTATTAAATGTATTCATGTTAAATGGAAGATTATATACTTCATCTTTATATCTCGCAATTGGTGAATTTGTATATCTATTGAACTCAGTAAATTGATTAATATAATTCCATATTTCTTTATTGCTTGTATGAAATATATGTGCACCATATTTATGTACATTTATATCTTCAATTTTTTCTGTATATATATTTCCTCCAATATGTTCTCTTTTATCTATTACTAAGCATTTTTTTCCTTGTTTATTCGCTTCATATGCAAATACTGTTCCAAACAAACCAGAACCTACTATTAAATAATCATACATAACCTCTTACCTCTTCATCATTTTTTATTTTTTCTATTGGATATTTTGCCATAAAAATATAAATTAACATTATAGCAAAAAAGTCAACAAACATATAACTTAATACAAACAAAAATCCACATAATAATATAATCAATGTATAATAACTACTTTTATGCTCTCTTTCAGGTATTGAATTATATTGTTTTTTTAATAAGTCTTGCAAATTATATATAAAAAACATATACAAAAAAAATCCAAATATCCCCCAAGCTAAGATAATATCTAAATATGTATTATGCGCAACCATATCCTCAAAAAATTCGTTTCCCATTTCATGTCCAATACCTAATAAGTGATTATATTTCGAACTACTTCCAAACATTAACCTCATTGGATTATTAAGCAAAATATTAATATAATATTTTTGAATATAATCCCTTCCTGTAAATGCTGATGTTGTTGATGTTCTATATAAGTATTTTTCAGTAATATAATCAAATTTATTTGTAGTAAATACTATGCCAATTATTGCACAAACTATCCAAAACGCACAAATCATATTTTTTATTTTTAATTTACTTTTACTCATGTGCATACATGTTTTAATAACAAAACCAGCTATCAGTAATATTATAAAAGTTTTTGATATAGATAAAACCCCCATAATCACAAACATACATTCTAATAGTATTTTTAGCCATTTTTTTTCTATATATATATCTGTCGAAAAAATTAAAATTAAAGCATCTACACAATAATAATTAGGGTCCCTTAACAATCCAATGAATCTATATGCTGTAGGTATATTATTAATACCATACTTTGTAATTGGATAAATAATTGCACACAAAAACGCCAAAGCATACCCTGTTGCAAAATATTTATAAACTTTTTTCTTATCAATTTTGTCTTGATGCCCTATATACAAAATCAAAACCAAATACGAAGAAATCCAAGAAATCATGGATAGTATCGAAATATCTATTTGGCCATTTATTCCCATTAATATTATATCATATACAACAATCATTAAAAATATCGAAAGTATCCTCTTATTGAATTTCCATCTATAAACAATTACCAGTTTTAATAAACAAATAAAAATTCCAAAATTAAAAATATATTTAAATCCGCTATCATCATATAAGGCTGAATTTGGATGCAAATAGAATAATGTCGCCAATAATGTTTCTTCATCAGCAAAAAATATCACAATTAAATTTACAACTACTAATAATATCTTTAAATTTAAAAAACGAGTTCCTAAACATGCAATAAAAAAATTAGCCAAATTAATTGTTATTAATATTTTTAATATTAAATCTTTTTTTTTCATCTTTTCCACTCTAAAAAATTCCCTTTACTATTATATTATTCAAATCTTTATCAAATTTCAAATTGCTTTAATTTCAAAATTGTTTTTACAATTATATTATTTATTTTAGACTTAACTTTATTACTAAATCTTTGTTCTGTATTTTCTACATTACAAACATAAACTTCTAAGTTATTTTTTTCTATCCAAACATTAAACAATCTTTCAGCTAAAAATCCAAAAACTCTTTTTTGATAGTCATTTCTCAATCCAAGCTCAATTCTCTTTTCTACATTACTTAAAATTGTAAATAACCATTCACAATATTTATCTATTAACTCTTTCTTTGCAACAAACATATTTAATGTATGAACAGAATGACCTTTCATTATTTTATCAAAACTTTCTAAATATTCTGGATAAATTTCTTCTATTACTTGCCTACACATTTCTAGGTCGGAAGCAATATGATTTTTTTTATATACCTCATCTACTGTTAAAATAGTATACCATTTAGGTGGTAAAATTATATCTTTCTTTTTATTATTTAATATTTTTAAAATATCATTTTTAGTTAAATAACCATTATTCTTTTTAAAAAATCTTCTATAATGGCATAATCCTATATATTCACATTTTATATTTTTCCAAATCCAATACAAGCCAGTTAATTCACAATAAAATTTATTTTTTTCCGATATATTATCTTTAGTAGAATCGATTAATATGTCTTTTTCATCAGTACTATTTTGTCCAACTAATAGCCTTTTATAAATTTTATCTAATTTCATCTTTTCTAAATTAACACTCTTATGCATTACTACAAATATTTTAACATCATTTTTTTCATTCATCAAAAATTGTCTCCTTTTTTATCCCATTAATATATTGTGTAAGATTTAAGTATTTTGTACAAAATAACATATCATCCTCTACAAATCCAGATTTACTATATTCTTTTATATATATAGATTCACTCTTAGTGAAATTATTATTTGCCGTAAAAAATATCTTATTTTTGTAAGGTAATTTATTAAATTCATCAAACTCTTTATATTCACAACCATTTTGGTCATTAAATTTAACTATAAGATTTTTTAAATTAATTCTTTGCTTTCTTCTATTCCACTTTTCATATGCTTCCTTTGAAGACTTATAATGTAGAAAATGTATTTCTATATCATTTAGCTTACCTATTGGATAACTCCCAAATCTTTTATCTTTAGAAGAAATATATTCCTTATATTTCGAATCTTCAGGCTTTATAAATTTCATATCCATATTAATATATTCTTTCAAATTTTTTAAAAATATAATATAGTCACTTGGCATTATAAATAATCCAACTGTTGGAGTTCTATATTCGATGCCATATCTTCTATAAACCCATCCAGCCCAACAGTTATTAGATATTATAGAAAAATCAATATTAAGTATTTTCTTTCTTCTAAATCTCGATATATACTTTTCACTAATTCCTGTTGTTGTTTTTGAGCATATCTTTCTTATAACAATTTTATTCATTTTCTGTATTCCTCTCATCACAAAGGCTTATATAAATTCTTTTTAACTTTTGTGCTTCTACTTTTATATTAAACGAGTTGTTATCAAAATATTTAATTTCTTCTCTTTTGAAATACTTATTACTAATGTATTCTTTCCAGCCGTCCAAATTTTTTAAAGATATAAATTTAACATTATCATTTATTTTTACTTCTTTTGTTATTGTATCTGAAAATAAGCATGGTAGCCCATTGCATTGTGCTTCTATTCCAACAACTGGTAGCCCTTCATATAATGATGGCAATACGAACAAATCAAAAGCACTATAAAATTTATATACATCATTTCTTGGATTAATAAAAATAACATTTTCTTCTAAATTATCATTTCTTCTTTGCTCATGTAATTTGCTTTCCAAAGGACCTGTTCCTATTATAAATACTTTGTATTTAATTTCTTTTTTATCCAACTCATTAGCAATATTTAATAAATATTCTTGATTTTTTTGATGTACAAATCTGCCTATGTTTCCAATTAAATATTCATCATTTTCTATGTTAAATTCTTTTCTAATCTCTTCTCTATACGCTTCATTAAACTTATATTTTTCACAATTTATCGCATTATTAACAACACAAAATTTTTTATTTTTAAACATAGCTTTTCCAGCTTTATCTGAACACGCAAAATAATTAGTAGCATTATGTATTGTTAATGGCAATATTAAATTATTTCTAATTTGCTTAATTTTATTATCACTCGTTTCTGTAGCATGAGAGTGAATAATTCTAACTTTTATTCCATATTTTTTTGCATAATATAAAAAGATAGCTCCTGCATTTGCCACATGGCAATGTATAATATCATATTTATTTGCATTTTCTTTAAAAAATTTTTTAATTTTATATATGTAATCAAAAAAGTTTTTTGATGCATTTTTAGATAAATTATATATCTTATTTCCATTTGCTTTTATTTCGTCAAAATAATCAGATTTAGTATCTAAATTAGCTACAACAAAATCCATATCAATATTGGAAATATTTTTATAATAATTCATTGCATAACTAGCTACTCCATTACAAATTCTTAGTGATGGCAAAACACATAAAACTTTAACTTTTTTCATTTTTTCCCCCGTCTAAAATACCTTTTATATAAAATCTTTATATTTTGTGGTATTATATTTTTTAAAATGTACTTCAATTTATTTTTATTTTTCAAGTATTTACTTGCATACTTTTCAAAAGATAATTTATCTAATTCTTTATATATAATATCTCGAGTTTGAGGTCTTAAAGTTGGTTGTCTCAAATTACCATTAAATTTAGTTACATTATCTTTGTTATATAGTCTATACTCAACTTTATTTTCTATTTCACGAAACATTTTTTCGCCCTTTTCAGTATTTATAATAGCTAAAGACACTCCATTTTTGTCATAAAACTCATAATCAAATTGCTCTATTCCCCATAAGTCTCCCAACGTAATATCTCCAACTCTATCTAAGTTTGAATATTTACACTCATAGCAACACTCTCTATATATTTTTCCATTTAAAAAGGCTGTATAATATGAGTCAAAATCAGCCTTGCTATACTTGATTTTTGTTTTTGTTTTTATTTCTGCACAAAATCCCATTCCCCAATTAACTTTATTTTTGCTTCTAATATTATATTCTATTATTTTCTCACCGAGTTTTTTCTCTTCATTTTCTAAGTATCTTTTAAAAATTTTTTGACTTGGAACCCCATGGCAAACTATATCTATTGTATATAAATTTTCATAATCTCTTTTTAGATATTTCTTTAGTCCTCCAATTTGGCATGGTACTCCAATATATAAAACTTCTTTTCCTTCTTCTAAAAATCTCTTCGTCTCAGAAAACGTATTTCTAGTATTACTAGTCACATATTTTGAACCTCTAAACTTTTGAAGTTCTTCTTCTTTGGTTGCATACATTTGATTAGGCATCAAACTTTCATCATATGCACATCCAAAGACAATTCCATTATTCTTTACTATCCATTCTGTTATAAGATATGCTATTCCTCCTGATGTACTATTTTTAGCAATTTCTTTTTCTTTTGGTTTTACACCTATAAATTTCTTTTTTTTCAAATTATTATCGTTATAAAATCTATCTATCTGACCACACGTTTTTTTGCATAGTCCACAGTTTATACATTTTTCCTTATTAACTTCTGGAACTATAAATCCTTCATCATCCTCTTTCATTATAATTGCTTTTACAGGACAAATTTGCTCACACGCTCTACATCCAGTACAATCTTTTTTATTTAGAATTTTGATAAATTTTTCCTCCATATTACCTCCACTTTTAGCTCTTTAACACTTCATCAAAATATCCAATTGCTTTTCTTCTTTCTTCAGCAAGTATCTTATTAGCCTCATCAAAATCGACTTCATAATTTGCTAATGAAACATCATTATAATCATCAACAATTCTTGATTGTAAATTAGTAATTTCTAAAATACTTTTTACCCTCGTACTATATTTTTCAGGAAATACAATCATAAATTGTGTATTAAAATTAATAGAAAAAGCAGTTGCATGAAAAGAATCTGTTACAACATATGTTGCATTTTTAATTAGCGAAAGAAAATCTTCAACTTTAACATTACACTTCATCTTTCCTTTTTTATAAAATTCATGTAATGCATATGAAACATAATATATATCTAAATTTTTTTCTTTTGCTAACTTTTCAACATATGCATCGATTTTTTTATTTCTATTCAAGTTATATACAAATATATATTTCTTATTTTCATATTTTTTTGAAGCTACTTTTGACCATTCATCTCCACTTAATAACAGTGTTGGGTCTAATACATTAATTCCACTATGTATTCCTAGATTCTCTAAAATTTCAACACCTGATTTTTCACGCATTGCAATATCCGAATATTTCATTAATAATTTTTTTGTTTCTTCTTTTTCCCAATCTTCTAATTTTCCCTTTCCAAAACTTGCAGCATACGCAAAACATTTTTTACCATTTGTTTCAAAATCCAAGAAAAATGGATGGTCAATTTTTTCATTCCAACCAGAATTCCACACTTGATCACTACCAGTACAATAAAAATCTGCTTTAGGAGGATTTTTTATAAAATCTTCCTCATTTTTATATATTCTATCACTTAAATTAAGTTTTTTCTTTATAAATCCATGAAATCTTTTAAATCTTAAGACATATGACGGAAACATTATAATTCTGGCAACATTTCTAATTATAAAACTCTTTTTGAACTTATCACCTTTATTTTTGATTCTTTTTAACATTCCTAACATATGCATTCGTTCTGGATAGTAATCTATGAATTCAACATCATATCCTTTTTTTTCTAAAACTTCTTGAGTAGCATATGCCTGTAATACTGAGCCATAATTTACTATTCTATGTAGTGTAATTACACTTATTTTCTTTTTCATGTATTCTCCCCTTTTTATTCTGTTTCTTTCTTAAAATTTTTCTATACAATAAATCTCTAATCTGGTTCGGCATCAAGCACATTATAATATGAGCACATGAACTAATAACAAAATCCTTTTTTGAATAAAAACCATTATGTAATTGTTCCTTTTTAAACTTCAATATAGATTTTAAATATTTAAGTCCTCCCCTACGTTTATAAAAATCCGTGCTAACTCTCATGAATACTAAAATCTCTTGAAAATTATAGCATCTTGCCTCATGTTCTATCATTCTTATCCACATGTCGTAATCTTCGACCAAATAATACGAACGGTAATTCCCTGCATCTAAAACTTTTGATTTTTTTAGCATTACTGATGGATGTCCAAATGGATTTCTTCTTCTTGCAAACTTTTTTATTTCTTCATCAGTTTGTGGTAAAATCCTATATGCTTGTACATTATTTATATCGCCTATGAATTCTGCAATGTTTGAACCAACTATATCTAATTCTGGCTCTTCTTGATATTTAATTAACTGTTTTTCACATCTATCTTTAACTGAAATATCATCTGAATCCATTCTCGCAATCAATTCATTTTTGCATGCATTTACACCGATTTTAAGAGCAGGACCCAATCCAACATTATTCTCAAGCTCTATAACATTTAATATATCTGGATATCTTTTACAATACTCCGATATAATATCATCCAATTCTTCTGTTAATTTTCCATCTTTAATAATAACAAAATCATTGGTCGGAATCGTTTGATTGAGTATACTTTCAATACTTTCTTTTAACCATTCTGGTTTTTCTTTATAGTAAACACTCATCAAAACACTATAGTTTTGCAAGTTTTCATTCATTATATTGCTCCTTCTCTTTTTATTACTGCTTCAATAGTCTTAAAAAACACTTTAACATCCATTTTTAAAGATAAATTGTCTATGTAATACAACTCCATTTGCATACGTTGTTCGTATGTAGTACAACTTCTACCATTAGCAGCCCAATATCCTGTTAATCCAGGAGTAACGCTTAAAAATTTTTCTGTATTTGTTCCATATTTTTTTAGTTCCTCTGCGATTACTGGTCTTGGACCTATTATAGTTAAGTCTCCCTTTATTATATTTAAAAGTTGAGGTAATTCATCTAAGCTTGTCTTTCTTAAAAATTTTCCAACCTTTGTAATTCTAGGGTCATTAGTTAGCTTATAATTTTCCTTGTATTCTTTCATCTGTTCTGGCGTAAATGCTTTTATTAATTCTTCAGCATTTGTTACCATTGACCTAAACTTGTAAAGCTTTATGATTTTTCCATCTTTTCCTATTCTTGTATGTTTAAAAAATACCGGTCCTTTAGACTCTAATTTAATAGCTAATGCTATTATTAAAAAAATTGGTGATAATACAACCAAAGCTATTGAGGCTAACACAACATCTATTATCCTTTTTATGTATCTATATATTGTTCGTTTATTTGTTAGTCTTTCATATCCTGTCATAGATGTATTACTTAAAATAGAAACATTTTGATTTCCCCCATCTATAACTTCTTCACGTGCAAAATTTGTATTCAATTTAGTTTCCCCCTCTTAAACATTTAAAAAATATTAGTGTTTCAAATTTGCAACACTCTACTTATAAATTTAACTAAAATTTTTTGCATCTTTTCTACAAACTTTGTCTATAAGTTTTCTCAATACTAGGTATATTAAGATACCTGTAAGCACTCCTAATGTATCTATCCCTACATCAAATAATCTAGCACTTCTTCCTGGAACAAAATATTGATGTATTTCATCTGTAGTCGCGTAAAATGCGCCAAAAAGTAAACTTCCTAATATCTTTTGCTTTTTGGTTTTCTCTATTGAATATGTATAATTCATTATTAAGAATCCGCCTATGGTATAGATTGTGTAATGTGCCCCTTTCCTAACAACTTTTTCTATACGCTCCATTGCTTGTTTATTTGGTTCTTCTTTATCTTTAGTTATAATATTAACAATTACTCTTGTTACTTTAGTACTTGTCCCACTTGACTCTGTTCCACCTTGATTTGAGAAATTGAATACTACTATCATCCATATTGCTATTAATATTAATTTAATTATTTTTATTTGTTCTTTTTTGTCGAATTTTATCATATCATATTTACTATACCATTTCTTAAGATTTTTTTCAATAGTTTTTCCGATTTTTATTTACAAAAATAGTAAGAACATTATAAATAACATTCTTACTATTTTCATTATTTATCTATTCAATTTTAATTTAAGCTTCTGGTTCGATTAAACCATAATTTTTACCATCTTTTAATTTATGGATAACATTAACTTTAGAAGTTTCAACATTAACAAATGCTAAGAACATTTGAGTTGGTCTTTCTTGTAATTTTAATTTTGCATCTTCTGGTGTCATTGGTTTAATATCATAATATTCTGTTTTTAATATTTCATCTGTAACTTCATGTACTGGACCTTCAACATCTAATGATTTTAAACTTGCCTCTTTCATCATTTTATCTTTTTTTGTTTTTGATTTTCTGATTTGTCCTTCTAATATATCTATATCTTTATCTATTGAAGCATATAGGTCTTTATCCTCTGTTACTGCTCTGAACATTTCACCATTTGCTGATACTTTTATTTCTGCAATTTGTACATTTTTTTCTACTCTTATTGTTACATCTGCTTCTGCATTATCAAAGTATTTTGCTATTCTGTCCATCTTTCTTTCTACATAATCGTTTATTGCTTCTGTTACCTTTAGTTCCTTTCCTGTTATTTTTATTTGCATAAAAATCGCTCCTCTCTTTTCGTTATATTTTTTAGTATGCCTTTATTATACATTTTATTTCCATTTTTGGCAAGGTTTTGTTGAAATATTGTAAAAAATAATATTTTCATGTATAATGTTTCTATAATTTTAGAGGAGGTGAGTTTTATAAAAAATAAAAATACCAAAATACAAATATTAAGAGCTATTGCAATTATAGCTGTTGTAATGATTCATACATGCCCTGATGGAATAATGCAAGTATATGCTAGTCCTTTTATTAACTTTTCTGTTGCAACTTTTTTGTTTCTTTCAGGATATTTAACTAGTATCGACAATTCGGACTGGAAATCTTTTTATAAAAAAAGAATATTTAGAGTTATAATTCCTTACATCATTTGGACATTACTATATACAACCGCCAGTTTTATTGGAGATAGCATAAATTTCAAAAAATACATAATCAATCTATTCTCTACCAAAGCAGCTCCTACTTTATATTATATTTTTGTATATATACAATTTGTACTTTTAACTCCAATTTTAGGAAAACTAGCAAAATCTAAATATAATTGGATCGGTTGGTTGCCCCAATATCAGTATTAATTAAATATTATTGGCTTATCGCTAATATTGTTCCTAATAAATATATATTAGTATTATGGGATGTAAGTTGTTTAGGTTGGTTCTCTTACTATTACCTAGGTTTACTTTTAGGAAATTTTATAATAAAAAAACAGTACAATATAAAAAAATTATTAATACTTTATTGTATATCAATTATACTACAAATGATTGAAGGCTATATATGGTTATCATTAGAAGAAAGCAACTGTGGTACTCAAATTAAATTTTCGTCATTTTTAACAAGTTCTATCTTTTTATTGATCGCTTATTGGTATATAAATAATGCTAACATTAGCGGAAATAATAAGTTATTAATTATGATTGGAAACTATTCTTTTGGAATCTATCTTTCTCATATTATGGTACTTAAAATATTAAGGCAAATTTTCATTTTGGTCATCAATTCCATTTGTTTTAAATTCTCTAATTGTCTTTGTTGTTAGCATGATTTGTGTTATTATTGGCAAAAAATTATGCGGAGAAAAAATAAGCAAGTGGCTAGGTTTATACTAATTTTACCAATAGTGTAATATTGTAAAAATTATTATCGGATAAAAAAGAGAGTATTCAATTTCAATTTATTGAACACTCTCTTCTTCATTTTTGCTTCTCGTTATAATCTGTCAACGCCTATATTTTTTCCTTCCAGTAATTCTTTTCAATGAATTTATATTTCAATACTCTTTACAATTTAACTTAACCATTCCACTACAATTTTCTTGAAACGTTCGAGTGTTTCATCGCTGTACTTATATTCATTATTTTCAACTTTCTTTAATAGTTCTAATGAATAATATGCTTTTTCATTAGAATAATCTTCATTATTTATTCCTATGTTATTTTTATCTTCTTCTGAAAACAAATCTTCTATTGAATAATTAATACTATTATTTTCTTTATTGGTACCATCTATAAATTTTATATCCTCTTGACTTACCAATAATTTGCTATTTAAAACCTTATATTCTTTTCTTCCCTCTCTATCCTGATCAATTAGAATCTTATAGTTATATCCCCATCCAATTAATATCGAAATAATATTATGAACATTGTCAACTCCTGATGATGGTATTATATTATATTCTTTCTTATATCGATTTTGTATTAAAAAAGCCTTTAAGTAATTATAGTCTGAAATCCCCTCTGTTATTATATTTACTTTTTCATTATCCATAGCATTAAAGCTATATCCCATATTCATTCCTATCGCAGTTAAGATCGGAGTAATAGTTTCTTGTTTTGAATTCATTTTATGAGGTAACGAATAGTATTTATTTCCAATATTACTATTTCCTAACTTGTCTTTTATAATCGTTCGAACTCTATACAAATCATTTTGGTAAATCATGCTTGGCAGTTGAGTTGTATATATTATTTGATTATCATTTGAAGTAAAATCCTCAAATAAATTTAATATTTCTTTTTGTGCATTAACATGTAAATATACTCCTGGTTCGTCTAATAAAACAACATAATTCCCAATATCATATTTTTTAGTCTTAGCCAATAATTGTATATACATATTTAAATACCATTTTAATCCGTTGCTTCTTTCATTTAAATTTAAGTATTTATTATTAGTTTTTACAACAAAATTTAATGAATCAGTACTAAAATTAACTTTAAGCATTACCTCTTCTTGTTTATAAAATTTATTAAATTCTCTCATTAATACTGCAATTTTGTCATTAATTTCTTCTACAAAATTGTATTTGTCATCATCTTTCTGTAATTTCCAATATCCCATAAAAGTTTCAAAATCCATTCCAATAGTTTGCAACAAATACACTAGCATCTGCTTGTCCTCTGCGAAATCCTCTAAATTTCTTTTAGTATATTTTGTTTTAAGTTCAATATTATCTAAAAGAATAAACTGCGGAAATATAGAATAGAATTGACCCAAGCATTGTATGCATTCTTTTAAATATTTAGCAAATTCCGTAAAATCCGAATTTTCTTCTAATAATAGCATTATATTATCTATGTATCTATAATGTATAAATACTTTTGATTCAGCATTGTTAATCATTTCAATAATATTTCTAAATTTTTTTCTTATATCTTCAGTATTTAAATAAATATTCTTATTTAATTCATTCATTTTTTCTCTATTAATCTGAAAATTTTTATCATTAGCTATTATTTCTGTCAACCCACCCTCTATATTTATATCATATCGATTATTAATAGTAATAATAGTTTCTTTATTTGATTTATAAATATTTTTTTCATTTTTATAAGGAGTTAAAACTATCGATATCAGTGGTTTTTTCATATTGTTTTTGTTGCTATTTTCAAAATAGTTTGAATTATCCATTCCTGTTAAATCCAAATTTCCAATAGCCTGTATTAAGTTGCTTTTTCCAGATTCATTTTTTCCAATTACTGTAATTATTTTATCCAAATCAATTCTGTTATTTTCTTCTGCAAAAGATTTAAAATTTTGTATTTTTACTGATTTTACTTTCATAAATTGCTCCTTTTTTCCAATATTACTAATTTAATTATATTCATTATTAAACCCTTATATCTCCAACTTCATTTTCTTTCATTTTATTATTAAGTTATTTATTTGCCATTGTAAATTCTAAATATTTGATTATTTTTTCTATTATATCAAACATTCAATTTTTCTTATATTTTGCTAATAGTTATAAATTTCTTATTTTTATAATTTATATCATAAACTCTGTCCAAAAGCAATTATTTACAGAATTTAATAAAAAATATTATAATTCATTTATAATAATATTATCACAATCAACCATACTTATAGAATGTCGAAAAGTGCAAAAATCCCCCTTAACTAGTCAAAACTTAACTAGTTATAGGGGACTTTCTAAAACCTATTAATAACAGTATCTTTTTTCGATTTTTGGCATAATGTCTTTTCCTCTTGATAATATTCCATTATGAATAATCTCTTTTGCATATTGCGGCATTACTTGATATTCATAAGTAATATTAGATTTTGTATCAAAGATAATAAACACCATCATTTCGATGTTTGATGTTTTATCTGCAACTTTACTTTTTAAATAAGTAAGCCATTTGTTGATTGTTGCTTCATCTGGCATGCCATAGAGTTGCAAATAAGCAGACTTTACCTTATGTCCGTTATAATTATACTCCTTTTGCCCATTTGATGTTATTTCATCAATGTTCATTTTTTCAATAGGAGTTAAGCAAAGACAATACATTTCTAAATATTCATAGTTAAGGTTGAATTTTTTTGCAAGATTCTTTGTAACGTCAACCTCTTCTGGTATTGTTTTACTACTTCTAAAATCGATGTTTAAGAATTTGAATAGTCTTGAAAGCAAAACACCAGTCAAAACAATTCTACTCTATCTTCTTGAATTACTCCAATCGCTTTTAATAATGATATAAAAAGGAGAGAACTAGTGTGATACTAGCCCTCTCCAAGAGTTTCACATTGTGTTCGCCTTATTCTTATGCTTCAGAATCGGTTTCATCTTTCTTCATTGGTTGCCTGTTCGTCTTCTTTTGACTCAGTAGCTTCATCTCTTTTGAGTCCAAAAATTCTTCTTACCCAGAGATTCGGATTAGGCTGAGTTTCATTTACATAAGCAATAGTTCCCTCCTTGCCTTTTTCTGCATATTCCCAAGAAACCTCATTATATGACATATTCTCATTAGACGTTTTGACAATTTTGATATCAAAACCGTCCTTTGCAATCATTTCTGCAACTTCAGGGTACAGAGTTCCATGACCTACACGTGTACTTTTCCATCCCCATCCCATTGCTTGTTTAATGTCTTTCATTGCTGAATCATACTGTGGCTGAACAGATGCCTTCCGCGCTTCAAATGCTTTCATAGTAAAATCCTCCTGCAAAATTTTTTTATTGTTTTACTATTTTTCCCTTCAATGAGATACTCTTGATTTCTTGCCACCTATAATGTAGCAAATCAATCGAGAAAATATTCTCAATTTCAAAGAAAAACTTTGTACATATTTATTATACTATATTTTACATAAAATTGCAATTTTTTTTAAATTTCTTTCTTCACGCTATTGTAACTATCCTTTGGTGGAGATGAGGGGAGTCGAACCCCTGTCCATAACACTATCCACACAAACTTCTCCGAGTGCAGTTTGTTATTAAAATTCATTTATTAATCATTAACAAACAAACAATTAATAAATATATCTGCTAAATACCCACTATTTTCGCAGAAAAAATAGCTTTGTTTCCCGCTAAATGACACCAAATTAAAATATGCGGGGATATCTTAACTGGCGTTGCCGCAAACTAAGCAGCAAATGCTAATTCTGTATTATCAGCGTTTATATTTAGTTTTCTCGTTTTTTAAGTGGCAAACGAGAATCCACTACTCGCTATCTGTGATTCCAATGCAATGTCGAAACCATTACATCCCCAAATACACATCTATTATAATATATTTTTTTAACAAATTCAAGAAAAATTTTTATGTATATTTTTTTCCTTTTTTGTCATAATAAGAATATACTTAAAAACAAAAAGGAGGAAGATTATGAAAGCAACAGGTGTTGTAAGAAGAATAGATGATTTAGGTAGAGTTGTAATTCCAAAAGAAATTAGAAAAACATTACGTATAAAAGAAGGCGAACCTCTTGAAATATTTACAGATAGAGAAGGTCAAGTAATTTTGAAAAAATATTCTCCTATTGGTGAGTTATCAGAGTTTGCAACAGGTTACGCCGAAACATTATCAAAAACAACTGGTCATATAGCTTGCATAACTGACAAAGATACTGTAATAGCAATTTCTGGCGGACCTAAAAAAGAATTTTTAGAGCAAAATGTTAGTGACGAATTAGAACAATTAATGGAAGATAAAGAAGTTTATACAAGTAAAGAAAATAGTGATGTAGCAGTCCCTATAACTAAAAATGACAATAATGAAAGAAAATATAATTCACAAGTAGTTTATCCTATAATTTCTAATGGAGATACTATTGGAACTGTAATTTTATTATCAAAAGAGTCTAATACAAAAATGAATGAAGTTGAAAAGAAAGTTGCTCAATCTGCTGCAAGTTTTTTAGGCAGTCAAATGGAAATTTAGGAACATTTCAGAACGTGTGTTTTTTTTTTTTTTTACCCCCAAAAAAAAAATTTTTTTTTTTTTTTTTTTTTTTTTGTGCAATGCACCGAAAAAACACGTTTTTATCTGTTCTATTTTATTTTTAGATTGACAATTGTGACTCCCATTTCCCCTTCTCCAAATGTACCAAGTCTGAAATTATCAACTGTTTTATTTGTTTTCAAATATCTGTGAATACCATTTCTTAGGGCTCCTGTACCTTTTCCATGAACAATTCTAATTGGCGAAAGTTTTGCTACAAAACAATCATCTATATATTTGTCTATTAATGGCACTGCTTCATCTACAGTTAGTCCTAATACATTGATTTCTGGTTTTACTGTTTGTGCTTTAAAGCTTGAACGTGCTGATTTTTCTACCTTTACATTATTACTTTTTTTGCTTTTGGCTTCTTGCAGTTCTTTTATGTCTACTTTCATCTTCATTATTCCAATTTGAACCTGTACTGTGTCATCTTTAGATATATTTGATACTACTGTTCCATCTGCATCTAGATTTTTCACATGTACATCTAATCCTGGTTTTATAGCAGCTCTTTTGATTGATGGCAATAGATTTTCTGGTAATTCTATATCCTCTTTTTCAGTTGTAAGTGATGTTATTTTGTCATTTAACTTGTTTCTAAGTTTGTTTGCCTTAGATGCAGAATTCGTACTATCCATTTCTCTTATAATTGAATTTGCAGTTTCTTTTGCTTCTATTAAAATTTGCTTCGCTTCTTGTTTTGCATTCGCAATCATTTCTTTTTCTTTGCTAGAAACATCAAAATGTTGATTTTTTAAAGATTTTTGTAGCTCTTCCGCTTCTTGTAATGCTATTTTTGTGCGCTGTTTTTCATTCTCTATTTCTGATTTTTGGTCATATATATTTTTTAATAAGTCTTCTAAGTTTACAGTCTCTTTATCAATCATTGCTGATGCTTTTTCTATTATTTTTTCATCTAGTCCAAGTTTTCTACTTATTGCAAAAGCATTACTTTTTCCTGGTATTCCTATTAATAATCTATATGTTGGTTTTAAATTTTCAATGTCAAATTCAACACTTGCATTTTTGAAACCTGGTGTTACTAATGCATATTTTTTTAATTCTTGATAGTGTGATGTTGCCACTGTTAAACATCCCAGCTCTGTAAAGTATTGTAAAATACTTATTGCAAGATGTGCACCTTCTAGTGGGTCTGTTCCAGAACCTAATTCGTCTACAAGAATTAAACTATCTGCTGTGGCTGTTTGAGTTATTTTGACTATATTGCTGATATGTGAAGAAAATGTACTTAATGATTCACTAATGCTTTGTTCATCTCCTATATCTGCAAAAATATGGTCAAATACATAAATGCTTGAATGTTCATCTGCTGGAATATTTAATCCACTACATGCCATAGCTGATAAAAGACCTATTGTCTTTAATGATACTGTTTTTCCACCTGTATTTGGTCCTGTTATAATTAAACTTGAAAATTCTTTTCCTAATTCTAATGAAATTGGTACAACTTTTGATTGGTCTATTAATGGATGACGTGCATTTTTTAGGTTGATTATTTTATCATCATTAATTTCTGGCATATTGCACTTCATTTCTAGTGAATAGTGTGCTTTGGCAAATATAAAGTCTAACTTTCCTATTAGTTTAACATCATTTTCAAGTTCTTTTGTATATGGAAATAGTAGTCCACTTAAGTTTTGCAAAATTCTTTCAATTTCTAGTTCTTCTTCTATACGCAAATTAGAAAGTTCATTATTAAAATCAAATACAGATATTGGCTCTATAAATACAGTTGAGCCACTGCTTGACATGTCATGCACAAATCCTTTTACACAACTACGATATTCCTCTTTTACTGGTATTACAAAACGTCCATTACGAATTGTTACCAAGTTTTCTCTCATATATTTTGAATATGTAGCTGAATGTAAAATTGTATTTAATTTTGAACGTATATCTTGTTCAATTTTTCGTTCTTTTCTACGTATATCCTGCAATTTAGCTGATGCACTATCTGCAATTGTATCTTCATCAACAATTGATTTTACCAAAGTTGCTACTATACTTGGATTTATATATAGTTCTTCAAAATATTGCTTTATCGCTGAAAAATCTGATGTTTCAAGAAAATCTTTTGCTAAATAGTTTTTTAAACTTTCTGCCATTTGTAAAATATTTTGTAACTCTAATAATGCTTTTATACTAAGTGATCCACATCCATCCAAAGTTTTTAAATATACAGTTATATCTGCTATTTCTCCTAATGGTGGTGTACTATTTCTTTGAATTAGTATTACTCCTTGACTAGTTTCTGCTAATGTTTTTTGTACTGTTTCTTTGTCTTGTGATGGCCTTAGCTCTGAAACGTATTTTTTTCCTATATATGTTTTACAATATTTTGATAAATTATCTAATATTTTATCAAATTCTAATTTTTTTAAATTATTATCCACTTTTTACCTCTTTTCTTCTAGACTATTATGACACAAATTTGCGAAAATTTCAACATTTTTCGAATTAATGAAGTATTGCTTTTTATTGAAAAAAGTTGTATAATATATTCATTGTTCGTGGATACAGCGAAATATAACAAATGTATCATCTAAGAGAGGAGGGCTTCATGGCAACATTATTGTTTGGTGCTTGTCTTTTAGGATTTTTCATTTATTCCAAAAAGGACAAAGCTTATCCATTTGGATTCCAGACCAACGCTAATTGTTGTGATGACATTTCACCATGGGTTCGCAAAAAATTTTTCTTTCGGATGTATGCCAAATTTTTTGCTAAGATAATGATAATTTCATTTATCATAATTCTTCTAAGCAAATTCAAATCTGACAAATTCATTGAAGAAATTATTTTTATTGCAAGATGGTTATTATATTTTGGCCATTAATGAATTAAAACTATGGTATTAGGGGCACGCAAACAAATCTCTAAAGAGGGAAAGATATTCTTTCCCTCTAATTCTATTTAATGCTCTCTTTTATTTTAATATATTACCCCATTTTCTTTTTTATATTCTTCAAATGCTTGTATACATTCATCTCTATCCATTTGTTTTAAATTAATTAAATCTTTATTTTCACCTTTTAAATATTGGTATATGATATCATCTCTAAAGCCAATGTTTCCTGCATCTTCTTTTGTACATCCGTAATAGACTGTTTTTATATTGGCCCAAATTATTGCTGATAAGCACATTGGACATGGTTCACATGATGTATATAAAATATATCCTGATAAGTCATATGTTTTCAATTTTTCACATGCTGTTCTAATTGCTACAACTTCTGCATGTGCTGTTGGATCATTACTGCATAGAACTCTATTATTTCCTTCTGCAATTATATTTCCATCCTTATCTGTTATTACTGCTCCAAATGGGCCACCTTCTTTATTTTTAAATCCTTTTATTGATTTGTTTTTTGCTATTTCCATGTATTTATTCATAGACCTCTCTCCTTTATTTTGTTTTTATCAACTGCTATTTTATCATTTATTTAATATTTTATCAACCTTTTTGTATTTTCTTCATATAATATTACAATTATCATGGCAATTTCTAGAATTTTGTGCTTATGCACATTTGTGACCTGTTCTTACCGCGGTTCACTTTTATATTTCTTCTAATTGTCAAGAAATGAGGTTTTTATGAATGATTATATTCTTAGTTCTAATTTGTTATATGAAAATTTACGTATTTTAAAACAGGCTTATCCTTTTATCAAAACTGGCTCTATTGGCAAAAGCATTATGGGAAAAGATATTCCTTTTGTTAGAATTGGACGTGGACAAAAAGAGGTTTTCTATTCTGCTAGTTATCATGCTAATGAATGGATTACTTCTTTGGTTCTTTTAGAATTTATGTATGATTATTGTAATGCTGTTCAGTCTAATTCTTCTATTTGGAATTTTTCTGCTAGACGTTTATTCGAAACTGTCTCAATTTATCTTGTTCCTATGGTTAACCCTGATGGTGTTGACTTAGTTACAGGTGTTCTTCCAAAAACATCTCCTTCATACAAACAAGCAGAAAAAATTGCTTATGGATTTGCAACAATTCCTTTTCCCGATGACTGGAAAGCGAACATTCGTGGTGTTGATTTGAATCTGCAGTTTCCAGCAGAGTGGCAAAAAGCTCGTGAAATAAAATATGAGCAAGGATTTACTCGGCCCTGCCCCTCGTGATTTTGTTGGATATGGACCTCTTACAGAACCAGAAACTTTAGCTGTTTATAACTTTACTTTACAACATAATTTCAGGCTTATACTTGCTTATCACTCTCAAGGTGAAGTTATTTACTGGCAATTTCAGAATTATAATCCTCCTGGTGCTTTTCAGATTGGAACTCAATTTGCTAATGTTAGTGGCTATTCTCTTGAACCTACTCCTTATAATTCAAGTTTTGCTGGCTATAAAGATTGGTTTATTCAGAACTATAATAGACCAGGATATACTATTGAAGTAGGTCTTGGCACTAATCCTCTTCCTATGACTCAATTTAATAAAATTTATGAGGATAATTTAGGGATATTAGTTTTAGGAGCTATTCTCTAACAGCTGAAAAAAACTTTCACTTTATTTGTGAGAGTTTTTTGTTTTTATAATAAACATGTCAGTTTTTACTCATAAATTTATTTAATTCAGCACCTAAAAAGACTGTATAAAAGCAAGAATATGTCCACATCATTACCAACATAAGAGTTGTTAAACTTCCATAAGTTATAGAAAAACCTTTGAATATAGTTAAATATCTTGAAAATATAAAGGAAATCACATTAAGTGCAACTGCACCAAACAAAGCACCATATGTTTGACTTTTAAATGTCACTTTGTGTTTTGGCATAAATTTATATAATAATAAAAACACTACGAATGTTGCAAACATAAATCCAAGTTGGGCTATAATTGATGATATTATAGTATAATTTTTAAATCCTCCAAAATATTCTTTTATTATATCAACTACACCATTTCCAAAAACTAATATTATCAATCCCATTACAATTAATATGATGAACAATATTGTTTCTAATAATACCTTTATTCGTAAATATATATATGATGTAATTTTCTTTCCTTTAGTCTGATATACCGTTTGTAGTCCTGCTGTTAATGCATAAAAGCCTTTTCCAGCAGTCCAGATTGTAAATATTATAGATATTGAAATTGTCCCTATTGATTTAGAATATACTTCTTGCACTATTCCTAAAACCATTTCACTCATACTTGATGGTATTATTTTTGATATCGCATCAAATAAAGTCTGCGGAGCAATTCCTGTGTATTGTATTAATGTTATCAATAAAATCAAAAATGGTATAAATGATAGTATCGTATAATATGAACATTGTGCTGCACTTTCACTAATATGGTCCCTTTTCATATTTTCTGACATTTCCTGCATTTTTGACCATTTTTCTTTTATTAATTTTTTCATACATGTCATCCTTTCTATTTCTTTTATCTGTATTTTATCATACTATAGTTCCTATTTCTATATTTATTCCAATTATTGTTTACTTTTGATTATTTTTATGATAATATAATAAAAATTTGATAAGGAGTGTTTTATATGTCTGATAAAAATGAGCAAAAAAAAGGAATAAAAGTTATAAGTGGTGATGGTTCAAATTTAGATATTTCTCCTGTTTATGAACATATTGATGCAGCAAAACCAAAAATAAATGAAAAAAAGCCTAAAAATATTATTGTTCCCTCAGAAAAAAAAGCGGTCAAGAAAAAGAAAAACTAGAGTCTATTTAGTAGACCCTAGTATTTTTTTGATTTCTTCTTGTCTTTTTATTTTTTGTGTAGTTGTTTTTATAAGTTCTTGATCTGTTAAAATCATGTTTTTGATATATTTATATGGTGGAAATGTTTTGTTTATTTCTTTTATTTGCTCCCATATAATTTTTCTTAGTTCTTCTTCTGTTGTATTTGGGTATTTTTCTTTTACAACATCTTTATCATAAACTATTTTTACTGACAATTTTAAGTCATTTTTGTCTTTTTCATCTGGCATTCCATAAACTATACATTCTTTTACCAGTTCAAGTCTATTAATTAATGTTTCTAATTCTTCTGGAAATACTTTCTTACCGTTTTTCAAAACTATCATATCTTTTTGTCTTCCTGTTAAGAATATAAATCCATCTTTATCAATATATCCTAAGTCTCCTGTATAAAACCAACCATCTCTTATTACTCTTTTTGTTTCTTCTTCATTTTCATAATATCCAAGCATTACATTTGGACCTTTTACACGAAGTTCTCCGATTCCATTTTCGTCTTTATCAACAATCTCTAATTCTACATTGTCCATTGGAAATCCAATTGAACCACTTCTCTTTTTGTATGCATTTTCAGCAGCTATTACTGGTGAAGTTTCTGTTAATCCATATCCTTGAACAAGTTCAATTCCTAAGTCATTAAATCCTTTTGCAACTTTTTGATCTAATGGTGCTCCACCTGATATTATGAATCTCATGTTTCCACCTAATGCGTCAAAAATTGACTTGAACATTTTTTTTCTTACATCAATATGACATTTTAATAATGCATTGCTTACTTTTTTTGCAAGGTTTATTACTTTTGTCTTCCCTTGTTTTTCAACTTCTTTTTCTATGTTTCTATATATTGCTTCTACAAGTAGTGGAACCCCTACAAACAATGATACTTTGTATTCCCTTAAGTTTTGTGCCACATATCTTAGTCCATCTGGAAATGCTGTTGCAATCCCTGATGCTAACATTACTATCATTTCTGTTGATCCAAATATATGATGAAATGGTAAAAATGCTAGATTTACATCTGTTGGTAAGAATTTTTCTACTAATAACATTGCATATACATTTGATGCTATATTGTGTTGTGATAACATTACAGCTTTTGATTTTGATGTTGTTCCTGAAGTAAATAATAATATTCCCATTTTGTTTTCATCTATTTTTGCTTTTGTGTATTCTTTTTTTCCTTGTTTTATTAGTTTTTCTCCTTGCGCTTTCAAGTCCCAAAAGTTTTGGTATCCTTCTTTTTCTGTCATACAGATATATGTTTGTAATTTTGTATTTTGCCTTTTCTTTATCTCTTCTATATTTTCTGTGTATTTTTCATCAAATACTACAACATCTGCTTTGCTTCTTTCTAAGCAACTTTCTAATTCGTCTACTTGTAATTCTTTGTCTAGTGGTATTGATACTATTCCACCTAATAGATTTGACAAGTGCGTTATTACCCACTCATATCTGTTTCTTCCTACTATTGCTATTCTTTTGTCTTTTAATCCCATTTCATATAATTGGGTTCCAAATGCATTTATGTCTTGTAATAACTTTTTATATGTTATATTTTCATAAGTTACTTTTTTGTCTTCTTTATGTTTTAATATGAAGGCTGTATTTTTTGCATATTGCTTGGCTGAATTATATATTATCCCTTTTATGTCTTTAAATTCTACGGCACTAAAATATCTTTCTCTTTCCATTATAAATTTCCTTTCAATTATATCTGGTTTTCGATACTAGATTATCACATAAAAAAAATCTTGTCAATATACTGACTGCACTTTCTAAAAAAATCCACCAGCAATGCTAGCAGATTTTTTTATTATTTTATGTCATTGAATTTTTTATTTTTCTTATAAATTATTATAGATATTACTGATATTAAGGCAATTATTCCTAAAATCATCATATTTGTTCCTGCTTTTGGCAACTCTGCATTTGCAACTGTATTGTCTACTTTAGCAGGTTGATTTGTATTATTTGTTGGTTCTTTTGTATCATTTACCTTATTATTATCATCAGGTATAACAGTTTCCTTTTCAACTGTTACTGTTGATTTTGCTACTTTTTGTCCATCTTCTGTTATAACAGATATCTCAACAGTTCCCTCTGCAACACCTGTTACAACTCCATTTTGAGTTACTGTTGCTATTTTTTCATCACTTGAAACCCATTTTAGATTTTTATTTGTTGCATTTTCTGGACTAATTGTTGCAACAAGTGTAACACTTTTTCCAACTACAATTTTGCTATTTATTGGTGTAACTTTAACTCCAGTTACATTAATTGTTGTGTTATTATCTTTATTACTACCATCTTGCTTATTGTCATCTTTTTTTGTATCATCTGTATTAGAATCTTGTGACTTTTTTACTGTTATTTTTGCTTCTGCTCTCTTATTTCCACTTTCTGTTATAGCTGTTATTGTAACATTTCCTTCTTTTATTCCTGTTACAATTCCATTTTCTACTGTTGCAATACTATCATTACTTGAAATCCATTTTACATTTTTATTTGCAACTTCATCAGGTTTTACTTCTGCTGTAAGTGTTGCTTTTTCTCCAACTTCAATTGTTGCTTCTCTTGGTGTAATTATAATATCTGTTACTGTTGGAAGAATTTCAATTCTTGCATAATCTTTATTTTCTAACTTAACCTCAGTAGAATCCCCTGTTGAATCAGCTACTATAATATGCTTAAATGAAATAGCTTGTGTCCTTGTCTCTGTTTCTGGAATACTGTTTCTTACTTTAAATGTAAATGTTGCTAAAACGTCTCCCTTTTTCTTGCTTATATCTGTTACTGTGAATTTACTATCTGATGCACCACCTGCTGATAATGTACTATTAATAAGTTCTAGACATTCTTTGTTATATGTAATATATCCTTCTACTTTTGCAATATTATCTACATAGCTTGTTACTTGTCCATTTTCTGCATATACCAATTCTGAAAGAACTAATGAAACTTCAAATGTCTCTCCGACCTGTAAAATTTCTTTATTTGATGTAACATCTACCCTAGCTTCCGCCATTTTAGGTCCTGAAGTTGCTGCATATACATTATTTCCAAACATTAATCCTATCACCATTACTATTAGTACCATTGATACCATAAAAATTTTTTTCATTTTATTTCCTCCTTCGTTTTCTTCAACTATTATACTTGATTTATTTTAGCTTTTCAATGCATTTATATTACATTTGTATTACAAAAGCATTACATTTGTGTTACTTTTTTAAATGACTCGCTCCTGTTGTATAATTAATTTCAATTTCAGGTTGTACATTATAAACATATATATTAAAACATACTCCTTGCCCATTATCTTCCACAGAATAAGCCTCCATTTGTACTCCATTTGCCACTAAATTTTGTTCTTTAAAAATTGGTGTAACTCTATATAAAACATGATTTTTAGCATTCTTTTTTATATATGTACTAACTTCATTCTCAAATGGTAACATCCCTTCTACATTCATGTATCGAGTTCCTGTAATTAGATTTTTTTCATTTGCGTTTTCTCCTGCTAATTGATATCCTATTAAATGACACCTATTATAAAGATAATTTCCTTCAACTGTTCCTGGATATTTTGCTGTTTGCCATCCAGTAGGTTTTACACTTGAAATTGCACCTCTTGTTTCATCATTTGCTGGCATAATTTCTTTACATATATTAGCATATGCTACTCCACATCTTCCTAATGAATCTAACTCACTATATGTTTCAAATGCTTTTGTTGTATGCTCATCTTCAGTAAATGATGGAATATTATTATTTATTTCTATGTATGGTTTTTGATCATATTCTGGAATATTTTCTAAGTCTATTGCTGTTAAATTCGATGTATTTATAGTATCAGCTGAGTTAGCCTCGCTTGAATCTGCTGTTCCTATTCCAAAATATCCTGCAATTCCTGTTACAATTATCATGCATAATAGTATTATTAACTCATTTAAATTATTTCTTTTGTTTCTTCTTTTACTCATTTTTATCCTTTCTATATTATAAAGAATTATTTTCAAAATAATTTTTTCCACTATAATACATGTGAGATACAAATATCTTTCTATTTTTTTCGTCTATAGTATACAATATAATATAATTTTTTATAATAATTCTTCTATATGTTCTTTTCAATCCACTCATAATTTTTAGTAGCCAAACTTATGCCTCAACTCCTCGAATGCAATATCAGATTTAATTCCTTCTCCTTTTTCAATTTCTATTTCTGATTCTTTTAATATTTTTAATATATATTTTTTTCTTTCTAGTGGTTTATTTTCCTTATTTATTAATACTCGTTTATATTTATTTACCACATTATTTATTGTTTTTATATCAATTATTTTTTTCAATATTTTTCTCCTTCCTTTACTATTATTTTTATTATTCTTCTAACATATCATACCCATTTTCTGAATATAATTCATATTTTCCATTTTTATATTGAAGCATTGCACCTTCTTTAGCGACTTTTAATAATTCATCTGAGGTTATTACCTCTTTAAATTCATGTTTAGGTTTATCTGTAAAATCCCACAAATACACCTCACCATTTCTATCTTCTGTTACTAAATATAAATGTCCTTCTTTCCTATTTTCTTGCAACTCTTGGGATTGATTTGGGTTTTCTAAACTATTTGATAAATCTTGCATAAATTCTTTTACGTTATTATCTTTTTTTATTTGTTCTGCTATATTTTTGAATAAATCTAAATTCATAATATCCCTCCTTTCAGCTTGAGCAATATATTAGAATTTGTATTAAAATTAATAATTTTGAGATTAAATATGTTACATAATACCATACATCTAACTTATTGTCAATTCTATTGAGTTGTTTGCATAATAATGTTGTAATGTTTTTGTATGAACTGTTGAACCACAAAAGAAAGGCATTATGTTATGATATGAAATATCTTTTTCAAAAAATTAATAATCTTTTTTTTCTATTGGATTTATTGTTACATTAAATATTTTTACAAATTCTCCTATTTTTAACATTCTTTTCCTCCTACTTCAACTATACACCTAACCTTAAGGGGAGAGTCAATAGTTTTATTAATTCAAAAAAAGATAGTTTCCTAGCAAAAGAAAACTATCAATCCACCAACCATTGCAAGTATTGCACCTAAAATTTTGAAGCCACTTGTAGCTTCATTTTGATCACCAAAATCAAAAACTTTTTTTGTGATAATTCTAGCATCATAAACCAAAATTACACCAGCTAATAACATAAGTACACCTATTAATCTAATAATTACTTGTAACATAATATCAACATCCTTTTCTCTGCCAATCGCCTTTTCTACTCTAGCAATAGCAATAATTTAAATTTCTATTCTTGAACTAAACTTCTCTTTTACCAAGTCATTTAGTTTTGCATTTTTTTCTTTTTCAAGTAATGGATCATATTCCATAATTTTTAAAGCTAATCTTTGAACTTTTTTCAAAACTGCTATATCTTCAAACAAATTAGCAATCTTAAATTCTGGAAGTCCATGTTGTTCTGTTCCGAAAAAGTCTCCAGAACCTCTAAGTTCTAAGTCTTTTTCAGAAATTATAAATCCATCATTTGTATCACACATTACTTTCATCCTTTGTTTTATTGTTTCACTATTTCCTTCGTATTTTAAAATGCAATATGATTGATATTCGCCTCTTCCTACTCTTCCACGTAATTGGTGCAATTGTGCTAATCCAAATCTTTCTGCATTTTCCACTACCATAATACTTGAATTTGGAACATTTACTCCTACTTCAATTACAGTCGTTGCAATCAAAATTTGAATTTCACCATTTTTGAATCTTTCCATAATTTCATCTTTTTCTTTTGGTTTCAAAAACTCAATTACTTTCTTGATGAGAAAGATCGCCCCCACGATCAGCCAGAACCAGAGCTTCAGGCTGTCGTCATCGCCGCCGGAGGCGAGCATGTATGCCAGTGAATCCATAAAGGAGGAAGGGCCACCGGAGAGAAAATCCGGTCTCTCCGGTGGCCTGAGAATTTATTTAATGGAAGAGGGGGAAGCATCCGGCTTGGCAATGGAATCCCTCATCTTGGTATCGGCCACTACGTTCTGGTAGCGGGCATAATCCAGCACTCCCAGGTTGCCGTTGCGGAAGGCTTCCGCCATGGCCATGGGAATCTGGGCTTCCGCTTCCA